>Ga0075125_10000122_pt1 | contig 30758 bp, 26 predicted proteins | sample AntAceMetag02UKN_FD_69810 | JGI IMG/M metagenome (GOLD analysis project Ga0075125, IMG submission 69810) | Saline lake microbial communities from Ace Lake, Antarctica - Antarctic Ace Lake Metagenome 02UKN | ecosystem: Environmental > Aquatic > Non-marine Saline and Alkaline > Saline | place... | reverse complement strand
GCTGAATGAACTTGAACTACTAGAAGAAAAGCTACTAGAACTACTAGAGCTACTAGAACTTGAAAAACTCGATGAACTACTAGATGAACTAAAACTAGACGAACTAGATGAACTTGAGAATGAGCTTGAAGACGAACTAGATGATGATGAACTACTAAAACTACTGCTGCTTGAAGAACTACTACTGAAAGAAGAAGAGGAAGAACTACTAAAACTAGAACTACTTGAACTTGAACTACTACTAAATGAACTTGAAGAGGACGAAGAACTACTAAACGAACTGCTTGAAGAACTACTACTATGCGAAGAACTTGATGAACTAGAGGAAAGACTAGAAGACGAAGAACTACTAGAAAACGAAAATGAAGAGCTAGAAGAAGAACTTAATGAACTACTAGAACTGCTACTACTAGAAGAAAAACTTGAACTCGAGGAACTACTGCTAAAAGAAGATGATGAAGAACTACTAGAAAAACTGCTACTAGATGACGAACTACTAAATGAGGACGAACTAGAAGAACTAGAAAAAGAACTAGAACTGGAAGAGCTCGAACTTAGTGAAGAGGATGAACTACTAGAAAGACTACTTGATGAGCTTGAAGAAAAACTGGAAGATGAAGATGATGAAGAAAAAGAGGAACTGGAACTACTAGATGAAGAACTCGAACTAAAACTAGAAGAGCTTGAACTACTTGAAAAGCTACTCGAGCTTGAGCTTGAGCTTGAACTAAAAGAAGAAGAGGAACTACTTGAGGAGAATGAGCTAGATGAGGAACTAGAACTAAAAGAACTACTTGAACTGGAAGAGCTAAAACTACTCGAAGAGGAAGAACTGCTAAATGATGATGATGAAGAAGATGAAGAAGAAAAACTACTGGAGCTAGACGATGAGCTAAAACTACTAGAAGAACTACTCGATGAAAATGAACTACTACTACTAGAGGAACTGAAAGAACTCGAGCTACTCGAAGAGAATGAGCTTGAGGAACTTGAAGAGGAAAATGAACTACTGCTCGAGCTTGAGGAGAATGATGAAGATGATGAAGAAGATGAAAAACTACTAGAACTACTAGATGAAGAACTAAATGACGAACTGCTTGAAGAAGATGAGCTAAAACTACTCGAAGATGAACTTGAGGAGGAAAGGGAACTTGAGGAAGAAGAAGAACTAGAAAAAGAGAAGTTAGTTTCCAATGAATCTATATTTATACAAGTAGAATATCCCGAATGAGAACTAGAACTACTTGAACTACTTAAACTACTTGAACTAGAACTACTAACATCTTCCCAACAGGCATCACAAGTATTATAAGTACTATCAACTATATGAGTTATAGGATCAAATGTATCTTCTACCTTTGTATAACATTGACCATTAATCGCTATCACATCAGAGGCATTAAGATCAACTACTACATCTCCGTTCCATGCTTCAACATCTAAATCTGATTCAATATTTTCTATTGGACAACCATAAGCAAAATCATCATTATCCATTCCATAGCATAGGGCAATAACCTTATTGGTACCTTGTATTACAAATACAGAGCCAGAATCCCCATGTTGAACAATGGTATCTCCGTCTGTTGGCCCAAATTTAACCTGATTTGAAAAACTTGCAGTATCATCACCTCCTCCTCCATAATCAATATTAATATTTGCATTCTCATCAATTACCTTAATTTTAGATGAAACTATTTTTCCAGTTGCTGCTCCCACTTTCGAAATTAAGGTATCTGGAGCATAATCAGATTTTGAACCAAAAGTAAATGGACCTAAATCAAGATTTAAAATTGCAGTATGTCCCTCATTAGGAGAATCAATTGAACAAATAGCAGCATCTATATAGTTGGTACCTGACCCAAATTTAATTGGAAAAGACCTTTTTATAGTACCACATATATCTTCTGAAGAACTTCCTGCTACATCTTGAGGACCAGGTTGATAAAAATCAGTTCCTTCGGGATTAAGGTGACCATCATTAGGAGTACCATAATCAGAATCATATTTAAGACCACAAATATGATTGCAAGTCAAAATTACTATTTTATTGTCTGTAGAATCTTTTACTACTAAACCAACACTACCTCCAGTACCAGTACTATCCCAATAAGAACCACAAGATACTCCTCCTTTGATAGGTCTATATTTTTCTCCATAAGGAAAAATTGATACACTAGCACTTTTTATTATCGGAACCTCTATTACATCTGTTATCACACCATCTGGTAAAATTGTGGGAATTAAATCTTCTTTCTTTAATTTTTCTTTTTTTATCTTTTTTTTAACCCCAACAACAATACAGGGTTTATTGGTTTCTTCTCCATTCTCTTTTTTAGTTCCAGCACTAGCACTTATCACACCAAGCTTACCCATAATTGTTTCATAAGGTAATTCATTTGCATCAAATGATTCAATACTACTATAAATGTCTCCTCTAGAACCAATAAATTTCGAACTTTTTTCATCTTTTTCCACTTCCTCTTCCGCTCTAGGAAAATTCGCACAATATGAATATTTAGTATGACTTTCTAAAGATGAAGAAGAACTACTAGAAGAAAGACTTGAAGAACTGCTTGAACTGCTAGAAAGTGAGGAACTTGACGAAGAACTAGAACTACTAGAAAATGAACTTGAAGAACTACTAAAAGATGAGGAACTAGATGTAGCTGTGTAAGTACAATAAACTGAATACCTTCTACCAGTTTGAGTATATGGAGTTGTTAAACTTGTAGGTGAACTATAACTATTACTAAAATCATATCCATCATCGGCGCTTCCTTCTGTGTTATAGTAAACATGAGCAGTAGCACTATAACTCGGAATAAATCCAACTTTATAATAATTTGATGAACTAATATTTGGTTGAGTAGAAAATGTTGACTCATACCAATCAGTAGGATCATCATAATTTACCAAGATTATATTTCCAACTCCACTTGTTATAATATTGTCAGTAGAATTATCCCAAATTACCCCCTTAAAATATGTTCCATCGCTTTCGTTATCGTAAAAACTTATACCAGTTACACTTCCACTATAAGTTGGTTGAGCTTTATAAAAGTAAGCACAATCATTATTTGTATATTCAGAAGTTCCCCCTATTGTATGATATCCAAACTCATCATTACTCTTAATAGGATAAACTGCATTGTCTAAAAATTCTTGCGAAGGTTTTACTGAATAAATACCATTTTCTATGTGTAATATTCCCCAATCTTCTTTTCCTTCGGCATCATATAGGTGTGGTCTGTAAATAATTCCGCCTTGCCCTGTTCCATAATCCTTGCCATAAATATCATTCATTCCACCTTTTGTTGAATGATACCAAACATAAGAACCAACTATATTTTCAGGTCTATTTATTAAAACATTTCTGTCTAAATCTTTGACTTGGGTTTCAGTAACTATTATCTCTTTTTTAAATTCTTCTGAATAACCATTTTGAAATTCTTCGGTTAATGGTGGTTGATAACAAAAATCTAAACCCTTACTTTGTATAGTAAACTCTACTTTAAAATTCTTTGTATCTGCTGGCTTTTCTTTTAAAAACCAAACCATTTTAAATCCATTATCACTATCGTAATATTCAATATCTATATTTCCCTTACTCCAAGTAATTTTATCTGTTAAAGTGCTTACTCGTGGAATTCCTTTTTCATTATCAATTAACCGAACACTAAAATTTGTTTCATTATCCCACCTTTTTAACTTAACCTGTGGGTAAAAATCTTCTTGTTTTAAATCTCCAATTTCAACTTCAATCCTATCTTTAGGGTTATCTTTAGGAGTTACCTTATAGGTAGTATTATTAAGTTGTTCTATCTTTTTAATCATTAAGTTTGAGCCTTTTGATAAATACGACGACAAACCCAAAATGAGCCATCATAATAATAACTTAAATTGGAAGATTGGACACCATTTAAAGTAAATTCAGTATCAGCAGCAGTTACATTGTCAGAATCTAAAGTTTCCCAATTACCTGAATTACGATTATAAATTTGAAGGAATACTTCTGAAGTACTTGGTGCTATACTAGTTTTTAATATACAAGTAGAGGTAATTATATCTACATTGTTGGTATGTTTCTTTTTCCATAAGAATATTCCATAAGGATCTAAAGTATCTCTAGCACATTGTTGAACATAAATATCATTATCAGTTGCCACATCAAGATATTCAGTGCAGGAAAAAGATGTTTCTAGTTCACTATCGTCTGTAAGTAAGTTTAAATATTTTCCTCTTGAATAAGATTTGGTCGAATCTAAAGAACAAGAACTTGAAGAACTACTAGAGAATGAAGAACTACTTGAACTAAAACTTGACGAAGAAGAACTACTTGAACTAAAACTTGACGAAGAACTCGAACTAAAACTAGAGGAACTAGATGAACTGCTACTACTACTCGAAGAGAAACTTGAGCTTGATGAGCTACTAGAGAATGAAGAGGAGCTTGAACTACTAGAAAAACTAGAGCTACTAGAAGAACTGCTAAAAGATGAACTAGAGCTAGATGAACTAAACGAAGACGAAGAACTAGAAAAGGACGAGCTACTACTGCTTGGAGAAAACGAACTTGATGAACTAGATGAGGAGAAAGAACTGCTAGATGAACTACTAGAAAATGAACTAGAACTGCTTGAACTGGATGAAAGAGAAGAAGAACTACTAGAGGAACTGAAACTGCTACTTGAAGACGAACTAGAAAAACTACTACTAGAACTACTTGAACTAGAGCTAAAAGATGAAGAAGAACTACTGCTAAAAGAAGAGCTAGAACTTGAACTCGAACTTGAAAAGGATGAACTAGAACTACTTGAAGAAGACGAGCTTAAAGAACTGCTAGATGAACTACTACTAAAACTGCCTGAATAAGAACTGGAACTAGATGAACTAAAACTACTGGAACTACTAGAAGATGAAAAACTTGATGAACTGGAAGAGAAAGAACTACTAGAACTGCTAGAAGAACTACTACTACTCGAACTGGAAAAGGAACTACTAGAAGAAGAAAAACTAAAAGAACTTGAACTTGAGGAAGAGCTAAATGATGAACTTGAACTACTTGAACTAAAGGAACTAGAGCTTAAGGAGGAACTGGAAGAGAAAGAGCTACTAGAACTACTGGAAGAACTAGAAAATGAACTTGAACTTGAACTACTTGAACTTGAAGAAGAACTGCTTGAGAAACTACTAGATGAGCTAGATGAAAATGAAGAACTACTTGAGAAACTACTCGAAGATAATGATGAGGAAGAACTACTTGAAAACGAACTAGAGGAACTAGAAGAAGAACTTACTGCACTTGAACTTAAAGAACTTGAAGAACTTGAAGAACTTCCTCCCTCTGTATAATCTATTTCAAGTGTTGGGTCGAAATATGTTACTGCAGGAATAATAAATTCATTGATTTCATCAGCCTGCGTTCCTATAATATAAAGATTAAGTCCATCTGGTTTAATAAACATTCCTCCAAGTTCCCATTCCCAATCATGAAATCCATTACTTAAAGCTCCCACATAACTTGAAATTGTAGAAATATCCCAAGCTGTTGATAAATTATACCCATCAATTAAATCGTTAGTATGTTCTGCTATATATATTTTAGTTCCATCTGCACTAAAAAATACATCAGTTACCTCATCAAAATCTTCGTATTGGATAAAACTAAGAGTAGAAATATCCCAACCAGTTGATAAAGTATGTTGATAAACCCTGTCATTCCCTGACCCCCCTAAATACATTTTCGTTCCATCTGAATTAAAACGTATTGAGTTTATATAAGTATCTCTTGCTGAAACATCTTTTGTTTGAAGCCACTCTGCTGTAGAAATATTCCAAGCAGTATCCAAGTCATATTCGAAAACTGAAGGAACATCTGAATCATCATCCCCCGTAAAGTACATTTTATCTCCATCTGAATTAAATACTACGCTGAGAGAAGAGCTTACTTTGGTAGAAATATCAAGGTTTCGAACCCAAGTAAGAGTTGAAATATCCCAAGCTGTTGATAATGAATATTCATTAACCACGCCCTCCCCAGTAATATATGCTTTTAATCCATCTGGTTTAAAATAAATAGACTGAGGCGCATTTTCAGTAGGAACAATTTTAACTTGCTCATAAAGTCCATAACCAATATTCCACGCACCTTTGCCATATTCAGAAAAACGACCTTGGTTTCGAATACTTGGTAATCCTGGGTCAGCATCTAAATAATCTTGAGTATATTCCCTACAACATATTTTTGTTGTTCCAGTTTTACTTATTTTCCCTTTTCCAAGAGTATTAAAAGTGATAGAGTTCCATTCGTCTTCCTCCCATGTAACATGTCCATATTCTCCTCCACCAGTAGCTGGAGTGGGACTAGCAGCATCATAATCAGCTGTTGTCAAAGTATCAGCTTGAGTTCCTTCTTGTGCAGATATATTAGAAGCTGCATCAGCATAGCCATAAATTTTTAATGTAGCCGTTGTAATTGTCGCAGCATCTGGCAAATCAGAAGTATCAAAATAAAAAAAACTACGAGCAATATTTGGGTCTTTCCCATCATTAGAGAGTGAACCAATCGCCTCATAAGTATCACTAGTCTTATTTATTGATGAACCCGTTGTAGCATCATGAACAGTGTCCCAAGCACCACTAGCACTTGTTATTCTTCCATCTTCCGACGAACTATAATAAGTATTTGTATCAATCAGAATTGGATATTGAGCTAAAACTAAATCATCTTGTCCTTCTTTTGTCGGAATTTTTGTATAAATTAAATGTCCATCAATATCTTGTAATGTGTGAATTAAACTTTGATAACTTTCGTTTTCATTATCTGTAAAAAATGGTTGATTAATCCAAAACTTTAATTCCTTCTTTTCATCTATAAAGTTAAATCTATTATACTCATCTGGAATATAACTATCTCCATCTTTCTTATTAGAACAAGTTAATCCTTTCAAGTGCAATTCCTCAACTATCTTAAAATTTTTAATTAGATTATTAACTTTAACAAAGTTTTTTAAACTGACTCTATCAAGTTTATTAATAATCTCAATATCAGAATTTAACTGATGTTTTATTTCTGCATTTGATATTTTTTGTAAAGAACTAGCCTTATCACTATCAATTTTTTCTATTCCATCTAATTTTATCTCTTTGATTGTTCCTTCAAATTGATGCTCATAATCATATCTTATTCCAAAATACTTTTCTAATTTTAAATCTTGTCTAAGACCAGTACTAACCTTATTTTTGTCTGCTATCCAATTCCCTTGTCCATCGTCTTGAAAATCTAAATCTATATCTTCCCAATTAATTTTTCCTTTTGGTTGATAATGAATTGGGTTTCCATAACAAATTAACCTACGAACCCCATATTCTAATTCGTATGTTTTACTTCTTTCTGTTCTTTTTGTTATTATTTCTTCCATAACGACAGTAACATATTAGTAAATTTATTCTAATAACTTTTGAACTTTTGGTCTTAGTCCTAGTGGAATTTTTTTATATCTTACCCAATCAGCATTTATCATCGCCTCTTTTAACTCTTTAATGTCTAATAATTCATCTTCAGTAAGTTCTCTTTCTTCAACCACTAAATCAAACCTTTCGGTAAATAATTGAATAAAATCTTCTTTTAATTGTTCTGGATCAATATTAGGATTGGCTTCTCTTAACCCTCCTACAATATCAAATAAATCTTTAATATCTCCTTTTAACTGCACTTTTGCAGAATCTAATTTGTATAATTTTCTCCATAATTCTTTTTCTTCTTCTTTAAATCCAAATATAGGAGAAGTACAAATATATAACGCTTCTCCATCTTGAACTATCTCCTTTGCTATTCCTGAAAACTTCTTTTTCTTTCCATCAGCTAAAACAACATAATCATTAGAATCTTCTCTGTGTTTACTTAACTCTACATCAACTCCCTGCTTTTTAATCGCTTTTCTAATACAAGCTGTCAGAGCATCTTTTATTTCAGTTTTCAGTAATATAGGAATAGTTATTCCTATATTAAGCATATTGGGTTCCTTGAGAACGCTCCCAGCCGACTTATAGCTAAAGGTCATTCTTTCAAACAACAGACCCTCTGGAACTTCTGAAATGTTAATTTGCTTTTCCATATCTTCCCAATCTAAATCTTTGCCAATCGTAATTGAGTCTTCTTTATACATGGCAACAAACATTGTAAACGAAGGCAATATAGGAATATAACAAAAGGTTGCTTGGATCAAGGAATCATCCGTCGGTTTTTTTATAAGTGTTAATTTGTTCATTTGTCTTTATTTTCTTTGTATAACAAGTATGTTCCCCCAGTTATTATAACCGCTCCAAATGCTTGCCAAATAGTTAACATTTGAGAAAGAACAAAAAATGCTAAAGTTAAAGATATTATTGGTCTTGCTAAAGATATAAGTGTTGCTGTGGATACTCTAATAAATTTCAATCCGTGATAATACAACGAGTAATTAATATAAGTAGATACAACTGAAACAAGAAGTATATACAACCATGCTTTTAGAGAAACTTGATTTATCATGGCTGATGGACCTGCTAAAATAGTAAATACTATTGCAGAAAATAAGAAATTATAAAACAAAATAGTAAATAAATTATATTTTTTTAATAATTCCTTTCCTATTATCCAAAAAGCTGCCCAAGCTATTGCAGATACAGATATTAATGCAACCCCTTTAATATTTACATGAGCCATCGAAAGTGCTGGTAAAAAATTGACTGCAAATAATGTCCCAATTCCTCCTAATAAAAAACTAAATAATCTAGTTCTCCCAAATTTTTCTTTTAAAAATATAACTGAGATTATCATGGCCCAAAATGGAAACGTTATACATAATGCAAGTACGGTTGGAACATGTGCTGTTGCCACTAATCCATACCAAAAGAGTAGTAAGTGAACTACTATAATCCCACTATGTAATAATAAACGAAAAATATCTTCTTTTTTTATTCTAAAAGAAATTCCTTTAGAAACCATTATGGTTAAAAAGAATAAAATTGAAGCAATTATTGACCTAAGTCCAAGCATAGTTATCGGTCCTACTCCTTGTCTAAATACCATAGTACCTGCTACTTCTATAATAGACACAGCTAAAAATGAGGCCGATACCGCTAAGAATCCCTTTGTAAAATTTGACATATTTTATTTGTTATTTTTATTTTTACGATAAGTTTTTAATTTAACATTGAACCAAGGTTCATAAACAAAAAATGGACTCATTTTCAGAGTCCATCAGGGGAGAGGATAAGAGATTCCAAGAACCCCACCCCCCAACGGAGTAAGTTTCCTCACCCCAGATAGACTCTGAGATGAAATCTCTTTTCTTTATTTTTATTCTATTATAATTTTTATCTTGGGTCAATTATAATTAACTAGTATGTCTCCAATCTTTATGTTCAATCTTGATTTTGTAATCCAACATTTTTTTAAAATGAGAATACAATAATTCCATTGCACCTTTAGCCATATTATCAGTATTAAACGAACAACCTAAATATCCTTCTGCACACTTATGACGATTGGCTAATTGAGTTTCTCTCCAAATTTTATGGTAATAATGACCATGATAAGAAAATACAGGTTCACCAAATTCCGATTTTATCAATCCTCTATCATTAGTGGCTCGTATATATGGTTTCAGTAATTTTTCATTTGTGCCTAACCAACAAACGTTTGGCAATAAAATAGTTTTGTCTTCCGATCCTGCTTCAATTAAACAAATTGCTAAAGCATCCATATCTGGTGCTTTGAACCCATGGTTGAGAAATATATCCCAACTTCTTTCAAAGGCTTTTCCCCATATTTTTACATCAATGAATAACGGACAATTACAAATATCAACCCTATTATAATATCCTTTTGGAATAATCCATTCACCATCTGCTTTATGATGTTCATCATCATAAACTTTATTTTGTTCCTTACTAACTCCTACAACAAAACCAGTCTTTGCTGCAATTTCAAAATACTGCCAAGGGTCTCTAGTAAAAATCATATCAGCATCCAATACACAAATTGCATCATAATCTTGTCCAAACTTTGAAGCATAATAATAACGCTTCCTACAAGTAACTTCACTTATGCCACGACTTTCTTCAACTTCTTTTTCGTCTATATCATGATAAATAACATTATAATTTAATTTATCAAATTGTTCTGAAAATTCTTTTGGTAAATGAATACCAACTAAATGAACATCAAATTTATTTTTAATGTAATCAAAACTATTAAGTAAAGCTGTTAACTCTGGCAAATATTTACAATCTGCCGCAACTATATAAGCATATTTTGTCATAAATCTTTTTTGATTTGTTCCTCAAGCCATTGCTTTATAGAACCATCTTTATAATTTTTTATATTAATCGACTTTATGTCTTTGTGAGTAAAGCGAGCAACTGGGATATCTTTTTCCAAATAACAAATTCTATCGTGTGGAAGAATGCTCATTGCTGAATGAAAAGGACCACTCACAACTCCTATGAAAAATCTTGAAACTTCCAAAAGTCCGAACAAAGAAGGAAGCTTTGCCTGACAACCACGAACAGTGCAATCAATAAATGGAAATACCTTATTAACAGGATTGTCAAATACATGGTGGTAATGAACTTCAATTGGAACTAATCCTACTTCATGAATCTCATCCCATATTTTATGAGCCACTTCTTCTGTTGGATTTGCAAGATCGGGTAATGATGTTAAACAAAAATGAACTGCAACTAAAGGACTAGAAAATTTTGGTAGTTCTTGATGTCCATCTACAGGTTCTATTCCCATCTCCTGTTTACAACATAATTCTGGCTTAGTTAAATTTGGATCTGTTTCTAACGGAAAATTAGTTTGACAAATCAAATCAAAATTTTGAAGTTTTTGAGCTTCTTCTCTACTATTAACTAAAACAGCATCAGGATAGATAACCTCTTCCTGTAATCCATTTATCAAAATCATTTTAAACTCAATATCAGGATACATTTCTTTGAGTTTTTTTAATATCACTTGGAACATCAAAGTATCTCCTATACCATGACCCCAAAATATTCCGACTTTATGATATTCGCCAGAATCTAAATGAAACTTTAATTTCTCTTTTTCTTTTGAGGGTTCTATAAATTTCATAATTTTTTACTGTTACGAATTCCCCAACCAGTTCCTTTCCCTGCTTTATCCTCTTGAAAAGTAAACTGTTGGGCATATTTAATTTTAAATTTTTCCCAAGCAATTTTAACAGAAATATTATCTTCTGGAAGAGAAGCAATGTCATCAACAACTATTATTCCATTCTCGGCAATCAGATCAACTACATTTTCTAAATCTATGGTAACATATTTTTCTATGTGTGCCCCATCAACTAAGACATAATCAAATTTGTCTTTATTAGTTTTTTTAAATTCAGGAACAGTTTTACCAGAATCTCCAACATGAAATTCAATAAAATCAGTAGGAATTGCCAAATGTTCTAAATGCTTTTTTACCAATTCTGGACTAGTGAGACCATCATCAAATCTATCAAAAATTACGACTTTCATTCCATCAAAATCTAAATAAGGAGAAAGTAATTGACATAAAGATAGCCCCGTTCTAGTTCCTATCTCAATTATCTTTTTAGGATGACGAGTCATTCCCCAATAAAAAGCAAGATGATATAAGTCAAAAAATTCATCTTTATTTTTATTCCAATGCCATTTATAATTTTCAATATAAGTATCTCTAGGTGTAACTTTATTTAAAATTCTTAAATTGTGAAATATAATGCTGGTTAATATCTTTTTAATTTTTTTATCCATTTATTTATAAACCTGTTTCATCCATTCCAAAGTTCTTTCAACACCAACTTCCAATGGAATAGAAGGATTATGATTTAATAATTTTTTAGCCTTTGTAATATCTGGTCTTTTATTTGTGATATTATGTTTATCCTGTGGCAAGTAAGTTACAAATTTATCTGTTTTGCCAAGTTGTTTTAGAATTATATTATTTAATTCTTCGACAGAACGATATTCTTCACCACCGATATTAATAATTTCACCTGAAACAAATTTCTCACAGGCATTAGCAAAGGTAGGAATTAAATCATCAATATACATAAAAACCCTATGATAATCTTTAAATACAGTATAAGGTAAATCCAATAGTGCTCGATAACAAAATAAACATACTACTGAACGATAAGGAGTATAAAATTCTCCAGGTCCATAAGCATTAAATAATCTAATCGTCATTATCTCATTTCCATATCTTTTAGTAAAATTCTTACATTGCATTTCATTCACCCATTTAGAAATTGCATAATCGTTTTCTTGATATGACGGAATTATATCTTCTTTTAAATAATCAACTTTAATATCTCCATAAATCTCTGAAGAAGAAGTATGAATTAATTTAAAACCAAATTTCTTTTGAAGTTCAAGGATATTTCTTAAACCAATTACATTAGTTTTCCAAACTTTTTCATAATATTCTTCTCCATTAATTCTGCCAAATTCAGCAGCAAGATTATAAACAAAATCAAACTTCTTGGATAAAACTTTTTCTATTTGTCTAAATTCAGAAATATCACACCTAATATATTTCTCATCTTTCTGATGAGATATATCACAACCCCAAACTTCGTGTCCTCGTTTTCTTAATTCTTTCATCAAGGGCTGACCTAATGTTCCTTGTGAACCTGTTATTAATATTTTCATAATTTCTTCATAATAATTTTTCTTCACGTCTCAAATATTCCATTCTATCTATCTTTTCTTTATAATAATCATCCCTTCTAGTAGATGGTGTCATCTCATTAAACCAAATCATAAAATTCCTAATCTCATTCATATTTTTTTCAAGTCTATCTAACCTTTTATTTACTTCTACATCATTTTTAAGATGAGGAGCAATTCTGAGCTCATGTTGAGCCATTCCAGATTTCCACCATTTATTATGAATGGCATAAAATCTTTCTCCTTTTTCATTTATCATAATATCGTCCTTTCTAATAAAGTCAGTTAAACTTATTTTAAAATCGGCATTCCAAAAATTTCCATCTAGAGCCAATGTTTGCTCAGGTGATAAAAGCTCACAAATACATCTGTTAAGGGCTATTAAAGGATGATATCTATCTCCAAAAGACCCAGAAGGAATATAAGCCTTGTTAGTATTTTTAAACCAACAATCAAGTAATTTTTGTCCAGATTTAGGATTGATAAATGTTGGAAAATCTGCAAAATAACTTCTTGATCTGTCATTTACCTCTTCAGGATTATTCCATGCCATGTCTGTCTTATTCTTCATCCCTGAACGAACTCGGGTTCCAGTAATTAATATATTTTCATTTGCGGCTTTTTCAAAATATTCCTTGGTATCAGAACATATAAATAAGTCTGCATCAATAATAGATATTGCATCATATTTATCTTTCAAAGTAGCAGCATACCGATATTTTGCATCAAAATAATTTCCTTCAGTCATTTTAACCCATCTCACTTCAAAAGGAAAAGCAGTTTCACATCTTTTCATATATTCTTCTTTAAAATTACCAAAATAAAGAAGATGGACATCAGCATTAGTGCCATAATATTTGTTCGCATTTATAGTAGCATTCATCGAAAACATATATCCAGGATTGACTGTTGCTATGTAAGCATATTTCATTGTCTTTATTTTAATTAATTAAAATTGATCTTCCGACTCTTTGGTTTCAAATTTTCTAGCATTTTCTTCATAATCAAGACCCTCCATTTTTCTGGCAATTCCTAATCCATAATTTGGCTCCATCCCCAATGTTTCAAATCTTTTATCGTTTTTTAACTTCAACCAAATTCCAGCATTTCCCATATCTACAATATCGTGAATAAATATATACCCTCTGCCCTGAACATCCAATAAAGGATAAATCATTTCAATTTCACGACTGACTGTTTCAGTTGAATGTTCTCCATCTAAAAATGCTAAATCAATTCTATCTGTAAAATCAATCTTTTCCATTTTTCTAGTATCAGCACAGATAATTTTGTGGGGGAAATCTGCTTCGGTTAAAGCTTTATCTACTTTCTCACAACGATCTGGAAGAATATCAATACCATAGTACATTCCCTCATTTTTCTTTGCTGCATAAGCAAAGTAGTAAGAAGAATAGCCTTCAGCTACACCAACCTCCAATATCTTTTTATGCTTATGAGCCATTATCCAAATATACATCAAAGGAGCATAATATGGCAAAGTGGCATTGGGTTCACTCAAAAAGTGATTGCTAAAACCCGATAATAATTTGTCTTCTTTCCAACTTTCAATCATAATATTATATTATTTAAAAACTTCTTTAACTGGATCAAATGCTTTCCAAAATCTAGGACATTTATAACCCCAAACTTGAGCACCTGATGGAACTCCCCAATTTTTATACCATAAATCTAATAATTCTTTGGGATGGTTAGGAACTAGGTATTTTTTATTTAAAAACGGAGTTTCTTCCAAATATTCAAAATGTTTTGCATCATTTTCCCAGACAAGAGACTCTGTTACTCCAGTTTTTTCATTTTTTCTTGTGGAATACCAAGTAACTCTCTTATCCCCTACTTTAAAAAGAAAAATATGTTCAGTTTTTACCCTTTTGTTTGTTAAAAACATAACTGGTCTTTTTACATTTCCATTAGGGTCTTGCAAACTTACATAAGTACCAACTAAAAAACCAGCCTCTTTAAGAGCAAAGTATATTTCTTCACCCCTATAAATATCTTCTCCAAATAATCCGATATCATTATCATGGTCTGTTACGATGACATTTTTTTCTCTGACAGCACCCAATAATGTACCATATACTAAAAAGAACTTAATCCCTAATTTATCGTAAACCTCTTTTATCTCATTTAGGTCTTGAGTCGCTTTTTCTCTAAAACTTGTTTTATCATCTTGTCCCATAAATATTTATTAATTTATTTTGTCCAAATTTTCTCGTAAAAATAATACATTATCAATTTTATTGCTGTATAAGTAATTGTAATTTGTGTTACTCTTGACCATTGTCCTGTAACTAATAAGACAATTAATCCACCAAGTCCCATTCCTAATATTATTTCATAGGTAAATGCTTTTATAATACGCCTTAGTGCCCCTGAAAACTTTTTTATTTTAAACCATAATCTCTCGTGCAAATAAAACACTAACAAAAATGTAGCGTGATGAATAACTGTAATTAATCCAGTGGTTATCCATTGTCTTGTATAAAGATAAACTACTGTTGCTAATACTATTACTCCTAGAATTCTCCATATAATAGATTTTAAAATTGATTTTTTATGTGAATCTTTTGTCATAATTATTTTTTCCAATTTTCTTTCACTTTATTTTTTATTTTAGTTGAACTTTGAGGTTTATAATATGGAGTAACAACTACTTTACCTCCATAGGATTCAACAAATTTATTAGCAGGCTGTTTTTTATGGCTATCACTCTCCATCAAAACATTGGGTCTAATTTTTTTAACATTTGGTAGAGGGGAATATGTATATTGTGGAACTACATTATCAACATATCTTATTGCCTCAACCGTTTTTAATCTCTGTCTAAATGAGATTATGGGTTTTGGCTTTTTCTCCATAGTGGCTTTGTCGGTTAGGACTCCAACTATTAGATAATCTCCCTGTTTTTTCGCATTTTTTATTGCTTTTAAATGTCCTATGTGAAAAATATCTCCAACTACATAAGCATATACTATTATTTTATTCTTAGACATGTATTTAATTTATTTTAATAGAAAAAGTTGTTTGGGTCAATGTTTGGTATCTTATTTTTTAAATTTTTTGAAATCTTCTTGAAATTTATTATTCTCTTCTTCGGTTGGTAATTTAAGTTTTCCACCTTCATAATACATTTCGACAGCATCACTTATCATATAAGGCTTAATTAAACGAAAACATTTTGGAACTCCATCAACTAAGTCTTTACAACTTCCTTTTTCTCCTCCCAACCAACATCCATCCCATGGGCAACATTCTAATGCACCATTCGTGTGAATATAACGCATTTGAGGATAGAGATGCCATCTTACTCCTTCTTTTCCTGCTGCTAAACAAACTGCTGATTGTTCAAAGGCTGCACTTATTACAAATTGCAAAGATAATGGTCCAATAGTTCCCTCAGACCAATAAATCAAACGAATCATTTCTCTCAAATTAGTTTTACCTATTAAATTAAGTACACCATTTAATTTCGGATGAATATGATCTTGATGACCTACTTGAATCAGTCTTACTACTCCTTTAAATTTTTTATTAAATAAATCTACAAATTCTTGATATCTATGATATTGCTTTAATTCATTGTCTGGCTTTGCTCCTGCATTCAAAACCCAATAAGGTCCATCCCAACCAAATTCACAATGTGGCTTTCCATACCAAGATTTCTCTTCATCTGAAATCCATAATTCTGGTCTTATTCCTGTTTTTTTTATTGGAACACCTAATTGTTTTTCCAAATCATGTCGGAAAGCATCGCTAAAATGTAATCCATTCCATCCACTCTGGTTTATCTCATCATAAGTAATACTAAAAACTTCAACATCAGTATCATTTTCTTTTAAGGATGTAATGTTAGGATTATTCTCCCAAATTTCTGGGCATGGACTTCTAACATCTATATCATAATTTGGATAACTTTCCTTTAAATCTCCTACTGCTCTCGTAAAAGTTAAGACATCACCAGGAGATTGACCTTGGCGAAGTACCACTTTTCTTTTTCTATTTACTATTTCAGGATGTTTTTTTGCCCATTCATCCCAAGTAGTTTTGCAATCTATATAATTTATAGGATACATAATAGTTCAATTATGTTTAACATATTTCTTTAAAATTTTAATAATTCTTTCAGTAGTTTTACCATCCCAAAATTTGGGAATCTTAGATTTTTTATATTTTCCTTTTAAAATCTTATCTACCTCATTTAATATTTTCTTCTTATTACTATCACAAAGAATATTTGATCCTAGGGTAATAGTAATTGGTCGTTCAGTATTCTTTCGTAAAGTTAAACAAGGAATCTTCAAAAATGTTGTTTCTTCCTGAATGCCACCACTGTCTGTCAAGACAAATTTGGAATGAAGAACTAGGGCTAAAAAATCGAGATACCCTAAAGGTTTAATAATTTCCACATTACTAAGGTTATATCCTTCTAATTTTTCAAGTATCTTTTTAGTTCTAGGATGAATTGGAAAAATTATTTTTATCTTCTCTTGAACATTAGTTAATATATCTAGAAGTTGCTTGAACAATTCGGGATTATCAACATTCTCAGGACGATGTAAGGTTAAAACTCCATAATCCTTATCCTTAAGTTTCAATTCTTTTAATATTTTAGATTTCCGAATTTTAGGTAGTAAGTCCTTTAAAATATCAATCGCTGTATTTCCTACTAAAAAGATTTTGTTTTTTGAAATTCCTTCTCTTAAAAGGTTCTTTACTCCACTTGGTTCTGTAGCAAATAGGAAATTAGATATATGATCAGTAAGTTTCCTATTAATTTCTTCGGGCATTAACATATCAAAACTTCTCAATCCCGACTCAATGTGAACAATTGGAATATGTAATTTTGTTGCTGTTAAAGCTCCAGCTAAAGTTGAATTTACATCACCGACTACAATCACTAAATTCGGTTTTTCTTTTATAAGAATAGGTTCTAACCTTTCAATTATTTTGCCTGTTTGAAAAGCATGTGAACCAGATCCTACTTTAAGATTGTATTTGGGTTTTGAAATATCCAAATTCTGAAAAAATATCTGAGACATTTCATAGTCATAATGTTGACCAGTAAAAACTAAAATCGTTTCTGCCCACTTATCTTTCTTCAATTCTCTTAAAAAAGAAGCAATCTTTATAAGATCGGATCTAGTTCCAACTACACAAAGAATTTTAGGATTTAAATTTTTCATTTAATCTTAACACTTCTTTAATTAATTCCGCGGCATAACCAGCCTTCTCTGCAAACTGAACTAAGGCTCTACTATCTTTTGGAAGGCAAGCTCCGCTAAAACCAGGTTTATCTTGAAAAACAAGAGTATGAGATTTTGTTACACTAGGATCTAAAGACCAAGCTTCCCTTACTTCTCCAAAGTTAACTCCCGAAGCATCACAAACTCTTTTTATCTCAGTAGCCCAAGTAACTTTCAATGCCCCAAAAGAATTACTCATATATTTTACCATCTCACTATCTTTGGCACTCATAAATTTAAAAGTTTTAGATCCAGTAATGGGCAGAAGAAGATTATAAACATAATTTCTATCCTTAGGATAACCTCCTAAAATTACAAATGGAATCGCCAAAGGATCTTTCCAAAATTTATTAGGATTGCCATATTTGGTTTCAAGAAGAAATGCTGGACTATGAACTATTCTTTTACGATATTTTTTTCTCAAAAAATCAATAGTTCCTGGTGGAATTGTCGATTTAATGAGAATAACGGGAGCTTCTATCCATTTAACTGACTCTTCAACAATTGAAGTGTCACAAGATCCATCTTCTCTCTCAGGGGTAGGTACACAAATTACTGCAAGATCACAAGAATTAATTGCTTCCTTTGAATTTAGAACTAGAGAAATATCAAACCGAAAGACTGAATAAATTTCACCATAACTCCAAAAAGAAACTTGAGGTTTACCAACACAACCTTCAGAACCGATAATCCCTATTTTTCTTTTATTTTCTTTCATCTTTAAAGTAATCTTTGATTCCAGATTCGACGGTATAATCTGGTTTAAAACCCCACTTGATATTTGCTTTAGTATATTCTTGATAAGTTCCTATGTAAGGATTTTTAATGACACTTGGTTCAATATAAACATCCATGACCTTCGTAACAATTTTAAAAACATCAAAGAAATCAGTTGCTATTCCTGTTCCTAAATCATAAATTCCATTTTTTAGCTTCATTGCCTTCTTAAGTCCTTTAACTACATCTTTTACATAAATAAAATCTCGTTTATAATCACCTGAAAAAATGGTAGGTCTTTCTCCTTTTAATATCTGTTCTCGCCATTGAGTGATTACACTAGCATTTTTCCCTTTCCCCAATTCACCTTCTCCATAAACATTGAATGGTCTCAAGCCAACTATTTTTAATCTGCTAGAAAATCTTTCAGCAATTTCATCTACTAATCTCTTAGAATGAGCATAAGCATTTATTATATTATTATTTTTACAACCATAAACCGAAGCAGATGAAGTATATATCAACTTACCTTTTCCCTTGAGAGCAAACTTAAGAACTTCCAAAAAACTCAAAATATTATTTCTATACATTTCTACATCATCAGGAAATCTAGCATCAGTATTAGCGGCTAAGTGATAAATATAGTCAAAATCATTTTTAATATTTATGCCTTTACAAATATCTTTGTCCCATAAGGTTAATTTGTATTTATTTTGAAGAGCCCTAGTTAGATTTGAACCAATAAAGCCATGACCACCAAATAGAATTATTTTTTTCATATTTCCTTAATCCTCAAAAGTTGTTCTGAAGATATTAATTTACGATCTATAAAATCTTTAATCAATTTTTTATGATTACACTCGAAACCTCTTTCCCCAGCAGGACAATTGCACTCGATTTCATTCTCGTTTGCCTCTACTATATAAAAAACTCCTTTTTTAGTTTTAGAACTAACTTTGAATTTTCTCATATTAAACTTTTATTATATGACAATTCGGACATTTTTTTTCAAGATAAACTACTATTTCTGGTTCGTCTTCATAAAATTCTTCTATCTCTAATTTTTTAATCATTTCTACTTTCCACTCTTTCGCAAATTTTTCTTTTTCTAACCGTGTTTTTGGATTAAAGTAAATTGGATTTTTCTTCATACGCTTGAAATCAATTGCATTAATTTCTTCCCAACTTCTTCCAGTAATTATTGGAGATCCTTCTTCTGGTATAATCTTTTTACTAACTACTCCATCATAATCATAAGCTTTTCTTAAAGAGGCTTTCCCTGATGGTTCTTTTCTATAAGAATCAGAATCTTCATGATGAGAAGAAAATTCTATAATTTCGGCATCAGTCAAACCAGTAAATCTATGTAAAGTATTTGGTAATATATGTTGTTTATCTCCTTGTTTCATTATCCATTTTTTATTTCCAGCTTCCATTAAGACTTTACCCCGATAAATATAAAATACTTCATCTTTTTTTTTGTGTAAGTGGAGAGAACAACGAAGACCCCTCTTAAGTATTAAAAGTTTGCCACAATAATCTTGGTTTGCTATCCAATGTTCCTCGCCCCATGCCTTTTTAACTAATTTTATTTTATCCATTTAATTCTTTTAAAGTTATAATTGAAGTACCTAATTTACCAACAACAATTCCAGCAGCTTTATTAGCAAGTCGCATCATTTCTTTTGGTTCTGTTATTCCTCTAGCTATGCAAAAGATTAAGGTTGCTGTTACAGTATCTCCAGCACCAGTTATATCTATAACCTCTTTTGCTTGTATTGGCTCATTAAATTTATACTCTCCATATTCATAATAATCAATTCCCTTTGCATTTTTTGTAATAAAAGCCTTTCGAAAAAAACCTTTATTTTCAGCTTCAGCATACTCCTTATTATTTATTTTTAAATATTCTGTACCCTTAAAAACTGATAAGTCTTTCTTTTTTGAATCTACAATTGTTCCTTCTCCACCAGTAACAATTCCCTTATCATAATCAACAAAAGCAATTAAATCAAAATCATCTGGATTTGGGTAAATCATCTTTTTCAAATCTTGTTTTAAATAATGAGGTGGTTCATCAACCCTTAAAAGTTGAGAGCCATTACCAATATATCTAGTTTTTTTTAGAATTGAACAGCCTTGAGGACTTATAACCTTATAAGGCAATTTCATGCTAGTAATTGTAAAAAGTGTTAAATCGATTCCCAAGCCATACAAATTATTAGCAACATTAATAGCACCTCCTCCTCTTTGCTCCCTTTTTCTAACATCTAAAATAGGAACTGGTGCTTCTGGAGAAATTCTATTTACATCTCCAAATAGATACTCATCTACAAAACTATCTCCAAGAATTGCAACTTTCATTTTATTTTATTTATTAAATTAGTTGTTGAATGACCTTTTAAGTATGAAACTGTTTTAGTTTGACCACCATAACTTTTCAAAAATTTATATCCGACAATATCCTCTTTTTTATAATCACCACCCTTTACTAAAATATTTGGTCTTATCTTCTTTATTAATAAGAGTGGATTTAATTCATCAAAAATTTCAACCTTATCAACATATTTGATGGATTCTAATATTTCTTTTCTTTCTTTTTCGTCTTTGATTGGTTTTCGCTTTATTTTTGTTGATGATTTATCAGAATTAAGTCCAACTATTAAAATATCTCCTAATTTTTTTGCTTCCTTTAATGAATGAATATGCCCCGAATGTAAAATATCGTATACCCCATTAGTAAAAACAACTACTTCTTTTTTATAAACAGCACTATAAATATCTTTTCTTAATCCACATTCTACTTCGGGATATCCAGATTTTATATTTTTAAAACCTCTTGCTTCAAAAAATAAATCTAAACTCCTTTTGGTAAAATAATGTAAATGCTCCTTTGTTTCAAATTTAAAATGTTTCCATCCTCTTAGTTTTTTACTTTCAGGTAAGACAGGAGTTGAAATATAAAAATAATCAGTCATTTTGAATATATCATCTAAAATACTAAAATCAGGAATATGTTCCAAAACATCAGATAAAAAAACCAGGTCATATTTTTTATGCCTGATCCCAGTATATTTTACTGAAAAATTACCAATATCAAAAGAATCAACTTTAATTCCCTTGGGAGCAAATTTGGTTAAAAAATTAGCTCCTGCCCCATAGTCCAAAACAATTTTAGGTTTTGTTTCTTTAACGAAATCCCAACGAACTTTATTCATTTTTTTCGCTGTTTTTTCGTAAACATCTGAAATTGTTTTAAAGTATTCCTTATTGTATTGAAATAAAATCTCTTTTTTCATAGGAATCTCTCTTTTGATTAGAAGACCTGGAGAAGCCAAGTCTTCCAATCTTTTTTTATCCTTGCTTCTCCATTCTACCATAGATCAACGAATATTGCAAGGTTAATTCTGACTATGGTAGAAAACTTAAGGATTGTTAACTATAAACTATTGAAACTATTTACTACCAAGTACTACTTGAGCCATAGGCATACTGCCAAAGACCCCATCCAACCATTCCTCTCCAATCAACACCGAAGTAGAGTTTCTTTCTCATAAATGCTTCTGGACCAGTTAATAAACTCTGGAAATCAATATCCTTTCTTACCTGTAAGATAACAGGTTTTATGATTCCAGTAGTATCGAACAAAAACCAATCATCGGCATCTACAAAAGGAGAAACATACAAATCAACAATTCCTTTCATCACGTTGCTTGCTAATTTGAAAGTAGTCGTTGCGGTTTGAGTAGGAAAATAGGTACTATTTAGGATTTCTCTAGCAAGGAACATATTCTTTGGGTTAACAACCAATAAATTAGGTCTAACCTCTAATTCCTCACCTTTGTCGTCCTTAAGAGCCATCATTGCCTCCATAGCAGTCTGCATAGCATCTAAACTGAAAGCAACTGTTCCCTTATTACTCTGACTACCAGATTCTCCCTCTTCATGTGATCCATAGAAAAATGGATTTCCGTCATAACAGGTGATGTTCTTTCCATTGAATACTGTTGCAGTACCAGTAGAGAGATTTCCTTGGGAGAGAAGTCTAAAGACCATCTTTCCCCAAAATCTCTTTGCTCTATTGGCTAACTGTTTAACCTTTAAGTTAATCTGGTTATACTGTTCATCATCAATTGCGTTTTTGCTAACTGCAATTGAACCTTCCCAATCTAGATTTTTAATGGCATAGTTGTGTTCGAGTAATGCCTCTGGAATTCTTTCATCTCTCCATTCGTGTAAACCTGGGACACCTCCAATCCAAGCATAATCTTCTTCTGATTTTGTCGATTTGATTTTGATAGCAATTTTTTCCCATTCTGCTGGAGCTTTTTCGAACTCTTTCATAAACTCCTTTCTCATTCCCGCCGTTAAAAGTTTTGGTATGTCTGTTTTTACTAACATATTTTTATGCTGTTAAAGTGTATTCATTAACTCCTGGGCCAATATCAACCTTTACTCTCGTACTACTTACATACTCAACTACTATTCCAACATACAATGCATGGGTAGTAGTCGTTCCTACTGTATTATCATCTTCTGCATAAACTTTTTCTCCAACTACGGCCTGTGTGAGATCACCTGAAGTAACTAACTCAAAAACACCATTTCTGAAAACTCTTGCTCGTCTAAGACCTTGAGTGTCTGTGGTTACACTAGCTACAAGAGAATTTTCAGCAGCTATTCCTGCGAAAAGGTAATCAGAAGCCTGTGTACTTAATGCGGCATATAAATAACCATCTGTTGTGTGTTTGACACAAACAATAGCTCCCTTGTAAATGTTCTGAGCGGCCTTTACCTCGTAGTCGATAAGATGACCATCTTGTCTTTTTGCTTCAAAAGTATCTGTTAATGCTGTCATTTTTTTATTTTAATGAATTTAAAACGGAGTTGATTCTCTTTCTCCTTCTTTTTCCTCTTTGAAATTCTTGTAAATTTCTTTTCTATCATCTTTTTCACTGAAATTCATTTTCTTAAGTTGCTTATCTATTTCTTCAGGAATTTCATCTTTTTCTTTCTCCTTTTTACTAGGTTCTTCAGATGTTCCATTTTCACTTAAAGAAAATTTAGGAGACTGTTTCTTCAAATACTCATAAAGAGCTTTGCCAGAAGCGACCTTTTTTCCTTCTGATAGCTCAATTTCCGTATTTGAAGCGAGCAGCGGTATAAGAAGTGCTTTTTCAGCAGGAGTTACTAAACCCTTGCCTAAAAGTTCCTCGTACCTTTTTTCGGATTCAGCCAATTCAACTCCCTCCTTGGCTTCTTCCGTCTCGGATTCAGTTTCTTCAGTTTCGGTTTCCTCTGTTTCGGTTTCCTTCTCTTCCTCTTTGGCTTCTTCGCCACCTTTGGAAGACTCAGTCTCCTCTTCTTTGGATTCCTCTGCTGGAGTTTCCTCCTCTTTGATTTTCGATTCATCTTCCTCTGAGGTTTCTTCGGAAGTTTCCTTCTTAGTTTCCTCTTCAGAAGTTTCATCTTCACTTAACTCTAACTTCTTTTCTATTTTTTCGAGTCTTTTACTCATTTCACCTAATGTTAAAACTTCTTCTACATTAATTATCTGAATCACTTCACTATCTTTCCATTCCTCTGATAACGGAATTGTGGCAAATGAACCCATCCCCTTAATATACGGCTCACTAACAAGAGCGGCATGAAATAGGGTTGGTCCAACTTTCTCTTCTGTATCTTTCTTCATATAATTTTCTGCAAGACTAGCTGAAATTCCTTTAATGAGTCCTTTCTTAATCTTACCAATAATTGATTTATCTTTTACATCAATTGTAGCCATTAATTTTTCATCTTCAATATCTAAACCAACAACTTCGCCAACATTATTTGAGGGGTCATCATTAGTAGGATGTCCTAAAGGAACAAAAACATTATCAAGAACTTTATCTTTGAAGTTTTTTACAATAGTCTTTAACATATCCTTTGTAACGTTCAACATACCATCTTTACTAGCATTATGTTTCCAACTACCAGTTCTCAATAACTCTTTTTTAAATTCTGATAAGTCTTTTTTCTCTTCCATCTTAACATCACCAGAGTTCATAACTTGATAAACAATTTTTTTATCCAATTGTTTTTTGTCTTCTGATAATTCTGTTTCTTCTTTCTCTTCTTCTTCTTCTTTCTCTTCTGTCTCTTCTTTCTCTTCTTTCTCTTCTTCTTTCTCTTCTGTCTCTTCCTTTTCATCTTCTTCAGAAAGTTCTTCTTTCTTTTCTTCCTCCTTTTCTTCAGGTTTTTCTTCTACCTTTTCCTCTGGTTTTTCTTCTACCTTTTCTTCGGTAGTTTCCTCTTCTTTTTCCTCAACTTTTTCCTCTTCTTTCTCTTCTAACTCAACTTTTTCTTTTTTTATTTTTTTTGACATATTTTTTTCTGCTAATTCGACAGCTTTTTTAATATACCATCGAATTGTTTTAGCTTCGGGATTTGCACCTTGAGGAACTAAAGATACTTCTTCAAGATCCAAATCATCAACGACCTTTGAAATAAAACTAGACTCAGGAAAAAAATCTCGTTCGAATGTTCTATAGTGTACCCTTCCTTTTATCGAAAGGCAATCGAGTTCTCCTGACTTAATTTTTTTTATAACTTCGGATTCCGTTATTTCTAACTTAACCCATATTTTCCCTTCCTTAAAGTGACAATCAAGTAATTTACCAATTTCATCTTTAGTATGATTCAAGCAAACTTTACCTTTCTCAATAAAATTCTTAACTGCTCTTCGTAGAGCAGAATCAGAAATTATGTCATTCTGAAAATCAAAATCATTTGCAGCAGCAAAACCTTCTAATATGAAATGGTCTCCTTCTTTTTCCTTCTCACTTAAAGATAATGGAAAACTAAACTCTATTAAAGTATATTCTAACATATAATGTAAAATTGGGTCAAGTATTATTTTTTACCAGAATTTTTATATTCTCTCCCTGGTCCTGGTCTCTCTTTTCTTCTCATTTCTCCTCCACATTTAGGACATTTAATATCCTTACAATGTTTATCACTTTTTACAGTTTTGCCACAATCTAGACATTCACAAGTATAAGTTTCCCTTTTTTCACTTACCATATTTTTCTTAATCCATTCATTCACTTCATTTTCTTTATTTTTGTCAAGTGATTTTGATATTTTAGACAAAGCACTTGCATTAGCTGGAACAGGAACTGCTGAAATTTCTAATAACTCTTGTTTAACAATAATACTTGGATCTTCCTTATCTAATTTCAATAATATGAATCCAACTGAGAATGCTCGCATTATTGCGGGACTAGCTTCATACATTTGCTTTACCTCTCTAGATAATTGAGTAATTTCATGAAACACAGGTTCAAAAATAAGTTCTTTATTTTCAACTCTAATATTCTTAATAATACCAACAGGTAATTCATGGTAGTTATGAGCAAATGGTAAAACTGGATTTTTCTTGAAATTTTTTAATTGCCATCCGCTTGCCCTAATAATGGTACCTACTCTATCTTTTTCCTCTGTCGAGGCAACAGCAATTAACTTATCGTCAACCTTTTTTGTAAAAGCCCTAACCGACATTTTTGTATTCTCTATATTTGCTAAATCTCTACCAAAATTTTTAGAAATATTTTCTGATTTTTTGTCCAAGTCATCATCATATTCTCTAAAATCTATTTCTCTCTTTCCTAACTCATCTGCAACCGAAATATGATAATCCAATATACCTCCAGTAGGGTCAGAGAATGTCTGAAACATTTTATGTAACTTTTCGTGGGTATCTAACAATTCTGTATTATCTAAGTTTTTAGGATTTTTCAAATCTACATTCTTAAAAGTAACCATATCTACCCATGTTTTCTCTGTTTTTTCGATCAATTTAGGTGGATAGAACTTTGATACAACTTCTATAGGATATAAATATAAAGAATTACTTTTCCATTCTGGTAATAAATCGAATTTGTATTTTTTACATAAATCTTTCGTTTCTTGTTCCAATATTTTCTTTGGTTGTTCAATTATTACAATCCCAATTGCTTTGCCTTTTTTGATAAGATATACTGGGCTATCTAAATACTTTTCTGTCAGTATTGAACTTAAAATTGCTCTCTTACCTAAAACAATTTCATTTTTCAAGTTTAAAACTCTACCAGGTATCAAAATAGTTTTTCCTGATTTAAGTAAACTTGGAATATCTGTTGAATCTAAATATTTTTTAGTCATCTTTGCGAATTTTAAAATTGAGTGGCCATCCACATTTTTCACAATGTGAATTTTCTGCTTTATTTTTATGCCCACATTTTGGACATACTTTTTTACTTCTTTTTTCCGACATAAGCAAATTCTTCACCCAATTTAAAACATTTATTTTCTAATTCTTCTTGGGGTCCGACCTTTAATAATTTTTCTTTAAGTTTTTTAGGAGTTGGAGGAGCATCAATATGTAATTTGTCTGCCATTTTTACTTTCCCTTTTTCAAAAGCTATAAGAGCTTTTTCATTCTTTGCTTTCTTTGGTTTTTCTTTTTTAAGAGCCCAATTCAAATTTAATTGTTTCGCAGTTTCATAAATTACTTCTTCAACAAAGTCTTCTGGAAGCCCATCTTTTTGTTTCATAATCATCCTAAAAACATCCATTAAGAATTGTCGAGATGCATCAGAAATTTTTTCGAATTTTATTTGAGGATAAGACTGTGAGTTAAAATTCAAATCTATAAGAGGAGCAATGGCATATGTATTTAATGTAGCTTCCATTTCAGCCATAATTGATTCCAAGGATAAAACTAAGAATTGAGAAGAAGTAGTTCCCTTACCATAAGGGTAAGCATATTTTACTTGATCTACTGCTTGAATCAATGCTGAACGAGCCATCATCAAATTGTGATGTTGAATAAGGGGTAATGGATCATAATTTCCACCTCCTCTTTCTATTTCTAATTCAACCCCAGGAGGAAGTGTTACCCTAGAATTTATTCCAATAGTATCAATTGTTGTTTCCGCCGCCTCTCTTTCAGCAGAAGTAAGAGTTTGACCAATTTTTAAAATTTTTAAACCAGTTGATTCAATCTCTGCTTTTTTGTGGGCGATATAATAAAGTTTATGCTTTTTATCATAATGATAATAAGCAGCCTTAAGTATAGACTCACCATACAACCAATGTTTCTCTTTCTGAAAAGTAAAGAGTATACATTTTTCAGGAGGGATATCAACATTTACTAATTCCCCACCAAAGGTTGCATTTTGTGTGGCTCCATTAAATCCTCCATGCTCATCTGTTTTTAAAGCAATAGTTTGAGCATCTCTAGGTGCTAATTTTTTCCAACCAATTTTTCCCTTATATATACCATCAGGAATAATTCTAGCCACTTTTTCGTACAGACGGAAACCCTCAAAAACAGCCCTAGTCATATCGGCAATAATAAAAGGAAGTGGTGTTGTCATACCACCTAAGCTATAAGGAGCAGTAAAAACATTATTTATAAAATCTCTTTCGCCATGATCATTTTCGGCAGGAACAATATGAAATGGGGTAGCTTTGACAGGAAGAGAAAGAAGCCTAACAATGGCTTGAACCTCTCCGTCATTCCCCTGCATTTCTATATAAGTTTCAGGACCTAGATCATCAGGATTTTCTTCAGTATCATATGATGTTATTACTCCCTCACGAGCAATACCAAGTTCCTTAATAAGATCTCCAATACCCAAAATCTTTTTACTTGGTTTCGTTTTTACAATCTTTTGTTTTTTTATAAAATCAAAAATAGACACAATTATTAGGTTGCACCCAGGTTCGGTATTAACTATAATGTATTATCTATTATAGGTCAAGTCTTTTTTTATAAGCCTCATATTAGAATCGAACTAATATCTGATGTTTACAAAACAACGGCTCTACCATTGAGCTAAAGAGGCATGCGGGGCAGATGAGATTTGAACTCACAACCTTTCGCCTGACAAACGAGTGCTCTACCGTTGAGCTACTACCCCAGTGGACAATGTAGGACTCGAACCTACAACATTCTGCATGTAACACAGATACTCTACCAATTGAGCTAATTGTCCAAAATTGAAACTAGCTGCAGGACTAGGATTCGAACCTAGATTAATGGATTAACAATCCATCGTTTTACCATTAAACGATCCTGCATCTATAATTAAGAATTTGCCTCTTATTGGAATCGAACCAATATTGATAGTTTAAGAGACTACTGTTTTACCATTAAACTAAAAAGGCATATTGCGAGGCAAGGATTCGAACCTCAATTGTCAAGTTCAGAGCTTGAAGTCTTACCAATTAGACTACCTCGCATCCTTAGGGACATCAAGGATTTGCACCTTGGCTGAGACCGTCACAAGATCTAGTGCTACTTCTACACTACTGCCCCAAACTAGTAGGGTGAGTCCGAATTGCACAGACGTCTCTGGCTTATGAGACCAGCGTGATACTGCTTCACTATCACCCCTCAAGTCAGGGAATCAGGATTCGAACCTGAATACCTAGTATCCAAAACTAGGATGTTAACCATTGACATCATTCCCTGATGATGAGCCCAAGATAGGATTCGCACCTATGTTAACAGTGTTGCAAGCTGTCGCCTTTACTACTTGGCTACTTGGGCACTAAGCAATAAAAATTTTTAATTCTATAATTTTTTTATATCTTTGGTACTGGGAGTGGGAGTCGAACCCACAAGCCAATGAAGGCATAAGTTTCTAAAACTTACGTGGCTACCAATTTCACCATCCCAGTAATTATAGAGGCAGAGTTGTGGACCGAGCGAGAATCGAACTCGCCCAAGGATATTGCAAGTATCCTTCGCCAGCCTTGGAACATTCCAGCCCATGAAAGTACAGGAAGAGAGACTCGAACTCTATTTATTAAATTCTACTACTCTTTTAAGGTAAGCCACAAAATCTTTCTGGCTTAAATTGCTTTTGGCACGATTACAAATAATACAACAGGAGACCACATTATCTATTGTATATCCTTTAGTACTATCAATTCTATCAAGTCCAATAGTTTTAATTTTACCTCCACAATAACTACAAGGTTTTTGCCAAAAGGTTTCAAAATCTTTAAGTGTTAAATCCCATTTATGATTCTTTATTTTAGCAAGTGCTCTATTTATATAATACTTACCTACAAGAGTTTGGCGATATCTTTTTGTTTCTTCTGTATGTTCTTCACGATATTTTTTAGAATACTTTCTATTTCTATAATGGAGTATCTCATCTCTACACTTTTTAGAACAATATCTTTGGTTACTACTTGTGGGGATAAATTCTTTTTTACAATTTAAACAATATTTTTTCATATTATTTAGAGAATTATTTTGCCACTAAACTATTCCTGCTTAATCTATTCTTAAGCAGAGACATAATTATTTCCGATTTTACGGAGGATGGATAATATACTCTAGTTCTGTCTCTGCTTTAGAAGATGATAAATTCATCCTTATAAAATTGAACTAGCCGATATTATGTCCCTACCCAAGGATAGATACTATTATTAAAAAATATTTAATACAATCCTTATAGTCTATTATAGTATAATATAGAAAGAAGTCAAGACTATATGGGGGGCAATTTATTATATTAAAAATTAATTTATTATAATAGAAGCGAGTTTGGGATTTTTAGTTGTAGGCGAGAGAATGCGAAGAGTGATATCTAGGTTTGCTCTCTTTTTTTTTATGGCTTTGCTTGGTTGCTCTTGCTCTTGTTCTGTTTTTTTGTTCTGCTCTTGCTCTTGCTCTTGTTTGTTCTCGGCTCGGCTCGGTGGCTCGGCTCGGTTGTTCTTTTCTTTTCTGTTCTGTTTTCTTTTGCTCTTGCTCTTTTGTTTTCTTTTGCTCTTGCTTTTGCTCTTTTGTTTTTGTTCTCTTGCTGTTCTCTATTCTTTTCTAGAATTGAAATGATATTATTATGACATTGAAAAAAGAACTTGTCAAACTGGGGATAACTTTTTCTTGACTAGGGTTGTCAATTTGCTATAATAGAAGACAGAAAAGGTTGAGAAGTTAAAAATAAAATAACAAAAAAATATGCTTTATAAAATGTTTATTGGTGCTAACAACAAAACAAAAAGAGTTGAAACAAAAAAGGCAAT
>Ga0075125_10000116_pt1 | contig 31293 bp, 25 predicted proteins | sample AntAceMetag02UKN_FD_69810 | JGI IMG/M metagenome (GOLD analysis project Ga0075125, IMG submission 69810) | Saline lake microbial communities from Ace Lake, Antarctica - Antarctic Ace Lake Metagenome 02UKN | ecosystem: Environmental > Aquatic > Non-marine Saline and Alkaline > Saline | place... | reverse complement strand
GATAGACCAGTTTACTGCAGAGATTGTTACATGCAAAATAAAGGAGAAAGAGGTTAAGGTTAAGGAAGAATAAATAGAACGATAAAAACTTATTGAAACTCTTTGTTGAACTTTTAATTTAGCTTGGGCATTGTCTGTAAATGGGGAACATAGTAATCCTATAGTTTGACAATGGTTTTTAGTTGTGTTATAATTCTTTTTGTTAGCTTTAAATATTGATCAGTAGTTAATATTGATTTGAGTCGGTTTATTTGGTTTAGATATCCGTATCTTCCCCTTTTTTTGAATCGTCTCCCTTTTTAAAAGCCATCACCATAAAAAAATGAGGAATTTTAAACATGGTCGTTCCCGTGGTTTTCACGGGCAAAATAATAGATCATCTGGTCGATACCGACCAAATAGATCAGGAAATCAAGGTCGATACCAAAATAGAGGTGCTTCTTTGAATCCCCTTATGTTTGTTAGAAAGGCCGTTGATGTTGTCGAAATACCATATGTGTCGGTGAACAGTTTTTCAGATTTTTCTTTAAATGAAACTGTAAAAAATAATATTCTGGCACGTGGTTTTGACAAGCCAACTGCAATTCAAGATAAAGCAATTATTCCTATATTAGAAGGAAAAGATCTAGTTGGTATTGCTAACACAGGAACCGGAAAAACGGCAGCTTTTTTATTGCCTTTGATTATGAAGGTTTCAAGAGATCGAAACCAAAAGGTTTTGATCGTGACCCCTACTCGTGAATTGGCTGTACAGATTCAAGATGAATTTAAATTGTTTAGTTCAGGTATGGGTATTTTTTCAACATTATGTATTGGGGGCGCTTCATTAAATGTCCAAACACGAGAATTATCACGTCGACCTAATTTTGTCATTGGAACACCCGGAAGAATAAAGGATTTAGAAGGAAGACGAATTTTGAAATTAGATCAATACGGAAATGTGGTTCTAGATGAGGTTGATCGTATGTTAGATATGGGTTTTCTTCATGATATTCGACATATTATTTCTTTTTTACCAAAGAATCGTCAATCTTTGTTCTTTTCGGCAACGCTGCCAAAAGAAACAGAGAGAGTAATGCAAAGTTTTTTAATTAATCCAGTTATGATATCGGTAAAAACTGGGGCAACTCCTCAAAATGTTGATCAAGATATAATCCGAATACAAGGTAAAAATAAACTTGAAGTTCTTCACGAACTATTAATTAAAGAGGAATTTAGAAAAGTTTTGGTTTTTGGTCGAACCAAATGGGGAGTGAATAAGCTTGAAGTAGGTTTAACGCAGAGAGGTTTTAAGGCGACGTCAATTCATGGTAATAAGACCCAGGGGCAAAGGCTAAGAGCTTTAAAAATGTTAAAGAATAATGAAGTTCAGGTTTTATTGGCAACAGATGTGGCTTCAAGAGGACTTGATATAGATAATGTAACCCATGTTATTAACTATGACGTTCCAGGGACATATGATGATTATGTTCATCGAATAGGTCGAACAGGAAGAATGGGCAAGAAGGGTGTAGCCCTAACTTTTGTTGATTAAATATAATTTACAAACTTCTAAATTTTAATTTTTCAAATTCTTTTTCCAATAAATTGCAATGACTTTTATTATTGGGTGGCCTTTTTTATTTTCTTCTAATTCATTTATGATAAGATAAGAGTATTGTTTGTATGAAAATAGCTTTAATTACGACATTACCAGAATTGATAGAGAACAAAAGAATCGAAGAAGAGGTCAAAAACTTCGGTCATGAATTTCAATTGGTTGATTTAAGTGATTTTAATTTTCTAATATCAAATTCAAGTTTGGTATTAAAAAAGATAACCGATCTTAAAACTGACATGGTTATAGTCAGAGGAATATTTATCTCTTTAAAAGCAATTTGTACTCTTATTTATGATCTTAGGAAAAAAGGGATTAAGGTTTTTGATAATAATTTTTTAAACCATAAATATTCAATTAGTAAAACAACCGATATGATTAAATTGTCTTTGGCCAAAATACCAGTTCCTGATACCGCTTTTACTAGAAATATAGATGATTATTATACTTTATCTGAAAAAATTGGTTTTCCTCTTATTATTAAATCATCAAGAATGGGAAAAGGCGCAAATATTTTTAAGATTAATAATAAGGAAGAGTTAGAAAGAATGATAAAAGATATTGAATTAGAAGATAAAAAAGCCCAAAATTATCTTTTGCAAGAGTTTATTCCTTATGTTCATGATTTAAGAGTCTTAATTATTGGTGATAACATTTTTACGATGAAACGTATCCCTAGGGAAGGTGATTTTCGGGCTAATTTTAGTCGTGGTGGAAGTGTCGAGCTTTTCGATTTAGATGAAGAAGGTAAAAAGCTTGCCTTAGATGCTCTTCATGTTGTTAATATGACTGTTGGTGGAGTTGATATCTTGATAGATAAAGATGATAATCGGTATGTTTTAGAAGTAAATCATATTGCCGGTTTTGTGGGAATGGAGAAAGCAACAAATAAGAATATTGGTAAACTTTTTGTTGAGCATACCATAAAGGAGGCTAAATGAAAATATTGATTGTTGGATTAGTTAAGAATGAGCAGGTCAATAGACTTCGTCAAGAAGCTGAGAAAAGAGGGCATATCCTTGAAGGTGTTTATCCTTCTGATTTGATTATAAATTCAGACTCTGGAAAATTTGAACCAACTCTTAAGGGAAAGCCAATAGACCATGATCTTATTTACCTTTGGGCAACTGGTAAAAAAAGATGGGAATGGACAACAGTAGCTTATTTTCTACATAAAACAAAGGGAACAAAAATAATAAATTATAAAGTAATAGATCCTGCTTATTTTTATGCACATTCTCCGGTTGTTGATTATCTAAAACAGTCAGAAAATAATCTTCTTTTTCCTAAATCGGCGGTTGTTTTTAAATCAAAGGTTGTTGATGACGTTATGAAAGGCTTTAGCTATCCGGTGATAGTTAAAAGTAGCCTTGGGAAGAAAGGGCAAGGAGTTTATAAAGTTGAGAGTATCGAAGAAATAAAGAAGATTGTTAATGAAAATAAAGAAGAAACACCTGCATTTGTTATTCGCGAATTTATCCCTAATGATGGGGATATAAGAGTTTTTACCATTGGCTATAAAGCAATTGGAGCGATGAAGAGAACTCCAGCAAAAGGAGATTTTCGTAGTAATATTAGTCAAGGTGGAGCAGGTGAATCTTATGATTTAAGTAAGAATCTTTTTGTACAAGAAATTGCTGAAAAAATTTCAAAAATAACAAGAACTGAAATTGCTGGGGTAGATATAATGCTTCATGCTGAAACAAATAAGCCCTATATTTTAGAGACAAACCCAGGCCCTCAATTTTTAGGTTTAGAAAAATATACAAATTTAAATGTAGCCTTAGAGATAATAAAATATTTTGAAAGTCTATAATTCAAAAAAAGAACTTAATTTTGATTGACTTTTTTACCCCTTACTGCTAGAATCACTTATTAAGATGGTTCTTTTGTTAAGGTGGGGTTACCCACCTTTTTAAATAAATATGGCAGTAATTAAAGCAAGAACAGAATTTGCATCAGCTCTAAACCAGATTTGCGCTGAACATGGCATCGAATTAGATGTTGTTTTAGATTCAATTAAAGAGGCTTTATTAGCCGCTTATCGTCGTGATTTTGGGACAGATGAAGAGATTGAATATGAAGCAGAAATAAAACCTGAAACAGGTGAAACTCATATCTTTTTGGTTAAAGGTAAAGGCAGAAAAGAAGTTACTCCTCCGGATTTTGGTCGTATTGCCGCTCAAGTAGCCAAACAAGTTTTAATTCAGAAAATCAGAGAAGCAGAAAAGTCTTCTGTTTTGGAAGAATATTCTGGGAGAATTGGGAGTTTGGTTAATGGCCGCATTATTCGTTTTGATGGCCCCAATATTATTGTTGATGTCGATCGTGCTGAAGCATTTTTACTAAAAACGGAACAAGTTATGGCAGAAAATTATAAAATTGGGCAACGTCTTACTTTTTACATTAAAGGAATTGAAGATATTGGTAAAAGCCAACAAGTAATTATTTCTAGAGCCGATAAGGCTTTGGTTGAAGGGATTTTTAAAAGAGAGGTTCCTGAATTAGCTTCTGGAGTGGTTCAAATAAAGGAGATTGCTAGAGAAGCAGGACAGCGTTCTAAGGTAGCTGTCTTTTCCACTCAAGCTGGGGTTGATCCTGTCGGTTCTTGTGTCGGTCAAAAAGGAGTTAGGGTTCAAGCTGTGATTAATGAACTTAATGGGGAAAAAATAGATATTATCCAGTTCAGTGAAGATATTAAGAAATTTATTGTTTCTGCTTTGTCTCCAGCTGAAAATATTAAAGTTGAAATTAATGAAAAAAATGCCACAGCTTTAGTTACTGCTCCTGATGATCAGCTTTCTTTAGCCATTGGTAAAGATGGACAAAATGTAAGATTAGCCGTTAAACTAACTGGTTATAAAATTGATATTAATGAGGAAAAGAAAAGTAAAAAAGTAGCTAAAGATACCAAAGAAGTAAAAAAAGAAAAGGAAGAGAAAAAAGAGAAGGAAGAGAAAAAAGAGAAGAAAACGAAAAAAGAGGAAAAAGAAACTAAAGAAAAAAAGACCAAAAAAAAGAGTAAGTTGGCATGAACTATCAATTAGTAGATCAAAATAATTATGACGAAAAAAATAGCAACCAAACCAGCCTTAAAGTCTTCCTTGCCAAACCGTCCTCCGGTTGTCGTTATTTTGGGTCATATTGATCACGGTAAAACAACTCTTCTTTCCAAAATTAAAGAAATTGATTTAGCCCGTAAAGAACATGGTGGGATTACTCAACATATTGCTGCCTATCGTGTTAAGGTGAAAGAAAAAGAAGGAAAAGCCTCACAAGAGATTACTTTCATAGATACTCCCGGCCACGCTGCTTTTAATGAAATGAGATCTAGAGGAGCAAAAATTGCCGATTTAGCCTTATTAGTAGTGGCGGCTAATGAAGGTATTAAACCTCAAACTAGAGAAAGCTTAAAATATATTAATGAAGCGGGATTAAATTACCTGGTTGCTTTAAACAAGATTGATTTGAATGATATCAGTCTTGATCGAGCAAAAAAAGATTTGGTTGATAATGAAATTTTAATTGAAGAATATGGAGGTAAAATTGTTTTAATTCCTACTTCAGCTAAAACTGGTAAAGGAGTAAATGATTTATTAGAAATGATTCTTCTTTTAGGAGAAATGATGAATCTTAAGGGGAGTAATTCTAACCCCCTAAAAGCAGTTGTTTTGGAGTCAAAATTAGATAATCGTAAAGGTCCTTTAGCGACAATATTAGTTCGTGATGGAAGTTTAAAAATTGGTGATAAAATTAAGGCCGGTAAAATCTATGGGAAAATAAAGGCGATGTTTGATGAAAGAGGCAATCAAGTTAAAGAAGCTTTAGTTAGTCAGCCAGTAGAGATCTTAGGTTTTAAAGATGTCCCTTTGGTGGGAGAAAAAATAGAAAAGACAAAAATTCAAAAGGAAGAGATTGAAGAAGATAAAAAACAATCTTTTAAAATTGAAGAGGTTAAAGAAGGGGAAGAAACTAAAAAATTAAAAATTATTTTAAAGGCTGATGTTGTTGGGACTCTTGAAGCAATCAAAAATAATTTACCTGAAAATTGTCAGATTTTAAAAGCGGGAGTAGGAGCAGTCAATGATTCAGATGTTCTTTTGGCTCAAGGGAGCAAGGCAGAAATATCAACCTTTAATGTCAAGCTTTCAGGTAAAGTAAAAAAGCTAGCCGAAACAGAAAAAGTAAAAATTACTACCTACAATGTTATTTATGAATTGCTAGAAGATATAGAGAAGAAAGCTTTAAAAGTTATTGAGCCGACTATTGATGAGAAGATTTTAGGTAGAGCTGAAATCTTAGAACGTTTTGAGATGAAAGAAAATGTTGCTGGTTGTAAAGTAATTGAAGGGGAAATTAAAAGAGGAGATAGAATTCATCTTTTGAGAGGAAAAGAAATTTTAGGTGATGTCAGAGTCAAAACAATGAAGAAAGGAAAGGAAGATACTAACTCTGTTGTTTTATCGGAAGAGTTTGGTATTATCTTTTCACCCGAGCTTGACTTTAAAATTGGTGATGTGTTAGTATCATATCGAAAATCTGAGGCTTAGTCATGAAAGACTTTTATGATTTTACTCCGCTTCAGGAAGCTTTAGTTTCTGCCCAGAATATGGCTATTGTTCTTCCTGAAAGACTGAATAAAGATAAAGTTGCCGCCGCTTTATCACTCTTTCTATCGTTACAAAATTCAGGTAAAAAAGTTTCTATTGTTTGTTCTTTGCCAATGATAGTTGATTTTTCTTCTTTGGTGGGGGTTAACAAAGTAAAACAGAAATTAGTTGGTAAGGATTTAGTCGTTTCTCTTAAGCTTGATGATTCAATTGAAAGAGTTAGATCTAATATTGATGAATCAAATAAGGAAAATAGAATACTTAATTTAGTTGTTCAAATTAAAGAAGGGTATCCACCTTTTCCTAAAGAAAAAATTGTTTATTCCTATGCGGGTAGTAATATCGATACATTTTTAGTTTTAGGAGCAGAATCTAAAGAAGATTTAGGAAAAGTTTATTTTGATAATAAAGACTTTTTTGATAAAGCCAATGTTATTAATATTGATATTAATTCACAAAACAAACAATTTGGAAAATTAAATTTAGTCAATCCACAAATGTCTTGTTATAGTGAGTTCGTAGCTCTTCTTTTAGATTCTTTAAAACTTCCTTTAGATGAAGATATTGCTAGTAATCTTCTCTCAGGGATTAAGCAAGGAACAAACGATTTTTCTTTAGATAGATCGACCCCAACGACATTTGAAGCGATTGCTTTTTGTTTAAGAGCAGGAGGAAGAAAGCCTAAAGAAAGAGAAATTTCCTTTGATAGAGTAAAGAAAGAGAAGAAGCTTAAGGAAGAAAGAAGCGGTTTTTCTAAAAAACCTTCTCCCGATTGGTTCAAACCAAAAATTTACAAAGGGAATACTCGTATTTAAATAGTTTCTGCAAGAAAGGTTTTGGGAAAATCTTTTTTTAGAATTTGATAAACTTTTTTAGCGGCTAACTCAGTTTTAAAAATACCAAAGACAGTCGGACCTGAACCACTCATAATGGCTCCTAGAGCTCCATTTTTAAGCATTTTATGTTTTATTTTTAAAATGGCTGGGTAAAAATTAGGAACCCAGAATTCAAAATCATTATGCAAGCTTTTAGCAATTTTTTTGACGTTTTTTTCTTGGATACCTCTAATAAGTTCTTTTAATTGTTGTTTGCCTATTTGGCTATAATCAATATTTTGATAGGCCCATTTAGTAGGAACTTCTTGGTTAGGATTGCTTAAAACAAGATAAATTTTAGGGAGTTGAGGAAGTGATTGAAGCTTTTCTCCTAAATGTGTGGCTATTTTTGTTCCACCGACTATTTGATAACAGACATCCATACCTATTTTTACTCCTAGTTTAAGGAGATCAGTCGTATTAAGTCCTAAATTCCATATTCTATTTAAACCAATTAAAGTTTGGGCTGCATCCGAACTACCACCACCTAAGCCAGCTGCCGTAGGGATTTGTTTATCAATTTTAATTTGAATCCCTTTTTTGATTTTCATTTTCCTTTTAATAAGCAAAGCGGCTTGGTAGACAGTATTAACCTTATCTAGGGGAACACTTTTATCATTACAAATGATTTTGATTTCGTCTTTTTTAATTTCTTTAAGACTGATACGGTCAAATAAGGAGATTTGTTGAAAAACGAACCTTACTTCATGATAGCCAGAAGAAAGCTTCTTTAAAATAGATAGTCCTAGGTTTATTTTGGCAGGAGCCTTTAAGGTAACTTCTTTCATCCTCTTGTCAATCAAGGCTATTTTTGGTAAAATATCATCTAATGTCTATAAGTGTAGATCAAAAACAAGAAATTATCAAAAAGTTTGCTCAGACGAAAGGTGATACTGGGTCTCCTGAAGTACAAGTTGCCCTTTTATCTCATAAAATTAAAAATTTAACAGAGCATTTGAAAGAACATAAAAAGGATACTCACTCTCGACGTGGGTTACTTTCTATGGTCTCTAAAAGAAGAAGACTTCTCGCTTATCTTCTTAAAAAAGATGAGGGAAGATACAAAAGGGTGATTGAAGCTCTAAAATTAAGTAAATAATGAAAATAATTCAAAAAACAGCCGAAATCGGAAATAAAACTCTCTCTTTAGAGGTTGGTCGTGTTGCTGGCCAAGCCAATGGGGCTGTTTTAGCTCGTTATGGCGATACGATGGTTTTGGCGACTGTTGTCAGATCAAAACCAAGAGAAGATTTAGACTATTTCCCTTTACAAGTTGAATTTGTAGAGAGATTATATGCGGGTGGTCGTATTAAAGGTTCTCGTTGGGTTAAAAGAGAAGGTCGTCCTTCTGAGGAGGCAACTTTAACAGCCAGACTAATCGATCGTTCAATTAGACCTCTTTTCCCCGAAGGATACAAAAATGAAGTTCAAGTAATAATTACCGTTTTATCTGTTGATGCTGAAAATGATCCAGATATTCTTGGTTTGTGTGCCACTTCGGCCGCTTTGGCCATTTCTGATATTCCTTGGGATGGACCTGTCGGTTCGATGAGGGTTGGCTTTGTCTCTAAAAATGGCAGTGGTGATTTTGTTGCTAATCCTACCTATCAAGATTTAGAATATTCCGATTTAGATTTAGTCGTTTCTTCGAGTAAAAAAGCTTTAATCATGATTGAGGGAGGAGTCAAAGAAGTTCCTGAAGAAACTATTTTGAAGGGAATTGATTTTGCCCAAAAAGAAAGTGGGAAAGTTATTAGCTTGATTGAAGATTTACAAAAAGAAGTTGGAAAAAAGAAACAAGAATTTGTCAAAGAAGAAATAGAAGCAGAGTTAGTTGCTCAAGTTAAAAAAGAAGCTAAAGATAAGGTAAAAGAAATCGTTGACTTGATGATTTCTGAAAAAGAAGAATCTAGGGCTATACGTGAAGAGATTGAATTAGCTTTAGCAGAAAAAAATGAGGAAAAGAAAACCAAAATTAGTAAAATTCTTGATAAGTTAATCAAAGAACAGATTAGGGATCAAATTTTAGAAAAAGGTAAACGTCTTGATGGGAGAAAATTAACCGAAATAAGGCCAATTACTGTTGAAGCTGGTGTTTTACCAAGAACTCATGGTTCAGCTATTTTTACTCGAGGTAATACCCAAGCTTTAACGGTAACTACTTTAGGGCCTTCGTCTTTAGGGCAACTTATTGAAGGTATGGAAGGCGAAGAAACAAAACGTTATATTCATCACTATTATATGCCTCCTTTCTCAGTTGGGGAAACAGGTAGAGTTGGTTTCCCTTCAAGAAGAGAAATTGGTCATGGAGCTTTAGCTGCCAGAGCCTTAGAACCAGTTCTTCCTTCAGAAGAAGAATTCCCTTATGCTATTAATGTTGTTTCTGAAATTGTTTCTTCTAATGGTTCAACATCTATGGCTTCTACTTGTGGTTCGACATTATCTTTAATGGATGCTGGAGTTCCAATTAAAGCCCCTGTTTCTGGTATTGCCATGGGGATGATCAGTAAAGGTGATAAAATTGCGATCTTATCTGACATTATGGGCGTTGAAGATTTTAATGGTGATATGGATTTTAAGGTAACTGGAACTAAAAAGGGAGTTACGGCTATTCAAATGGATGTGAAGGCAACAACTTTAACCCTACCAGTACTAGAAAAGATTTTAAAACAAGCCAAAGATGGAAGGTTCTTTATTTTAGAAAAAATGTTAAGTGTCCTACCAAAATCTAGAACTAAAGTTTCAAAATATGCACCGAAGATAGAAACCCTCCATATTCCGGTTGAAAAGATTGGTGAAGTTATTGGTCCAGGCGGAAAGGTAATTAAAAATATTATTGCTGAAACAGGAGCAAATGTAGATATTGAAGATGATGGAACAGTCAGTATTTCATCTCCAGATAAAGAATCAGTCAAGAAAGCGATGGATTGGGTAGAGGGGTTAGTCAGAGAAGTCGAAGTTAATGAAATTTTTGAAGAGGGAATAGTAAGGAGAATTCAACCATTTGGAGCTTTTGTAGAGATTCTTCCTGGTAAAGACGGTTTAGTTCATGTTTCTAAAATGTCGACTGAATATGTAGAAGACCCCAATGATATTGTTAAAGAAGGCCAAAAGGTAAGAGTAAAAGTAGTCGAGGTTGATGACCTAGGAAGAATTAATCTTTCTATGATTTTTGATAACCAAAAACAAGATAGTTCTGAGGATGGTCTTAAAAAAGATTTTGGGGAAGACAAAAAACCTTTTCATAAAAATGACAAATTTTCTCATAGACCTCGTCGTTAATCTTGTTTAAATACCCTTTTTTTGTTAATCTAAGTTAGAAATGACTACCAAACCTGCCGAGCTTTTAAAAGAAGTTAATAGTTTAGAAAAAAAGATTTCTTCTGTAGTTTTACCTCCAGAATTGAAGGATAAATTATCTTTAATGATTGAACGTCTATCAAGGATGGCTCGTTATGGAGATTATTCGTCCTTATATGAGAAAACCTCTCGTTATATTGATTGGGTAACTTCTTTACCTTTTGATAAAAAAAGTGAAGACATCTTAGATTTAGATAACGCTCAGAAGATTTTAGACAAGAATCATTATGGTTTAAAACAAGTAAAGGAGAGAGTTTTGGAATATATGTCTGTTTTAAGCTTGAAGAGTAGAAAAGATAATACAAAAATTACTCAAGCGCCTATTTTATGTTTTGTTGGTTTGGTGGGGACAGGAAAAACAACTATTGCCCAATCTATAGCTGAAGCAATGGGGAGAAAATTTGTTCGTATTCCTTTTGGAGGTATGGGTGATCCTCTTGATTTAAGGGGACAATCTCGTTTGCGTTTTGATTCGGAACCAGGGTTAATTATTAAATCTTTAAAAAGGGTGGGAGTTAGAAATCCAGTTATTCTTCTTGATGAAATTGATCGAGTGACAACGGAGGGAAGGGCTAGCATTATGGGTGTTTTGGTTGAATTACTAGATCCTGAGCAAAATCATTCTTTTCAAGATCACTTTATCGATTACCCTTTTGATTTATCAGAAGTTTTATTTATTGCTACTTGTAATAATACAACTAATATTTCGGTAGCTGTTATGGATAGATTGGAACCAATACAAATGCCTTCCTATACTGATGAAGAAAAAATTGTTATTGTTAAAGATTATGTTTTACCAATATCTTTAGAAGAAGCAGGCTTGGATAAGAATACTGTTGAAATTAGTCCTGATGTTTGGGCCAATATTGTGAGACCATTAGGCTATGATGCGGGGATTAGAACTTTAGAACGAACGATTAATGGTATTTGTCGTAAAATAGCTAAAATGGTCGTTCAAGGTGAAAATAAGGGGGGTAAATTTAAAATAACACCAGAAAATGTAAAGGAATTTTTACCAACTTGGTGATTTAATCAATTAAACTAATGGATAAGAAAGAGGAAATAAAAAAGTTAAATAAAAAAGTTGCTCATTGCCAACTTTGTCCCTTGTTTGAGAAAGCTATTCAGGGGGTCCCTGGAGCAGGAGATCCTGATACAGAGGTGATGTTTATTGGTGAAGGTCCAGGTTATTGGGAGGATCAAAAAGGTCTTCCCTTTGTTGGACGTGCCGGACAGCTTTTAGATGAATTACTTAAATCTATTGGTCTTTCAAGAGAAGAGGTTTTTATTGCTAATGTTGTTAAACACAGACCTCCTAATAATCGTGACCCTTCATCAGAGGAAATTGAAGCTTGCAGCTCTTTTTTAGATCAACAAATAAAGATTATTAAACCAAGGATAATTGTTACTTTGGGTCGTTTTTCCATGCAAAAATTCTTCCCAAATGAATTTATTTCTGGGATGCATGGCCAGACTCGTTTTGTTGATTTTGATGATCAAAGAATAATCGTTATCCCCATGTACCATCCAGCAGCGGCTTTAAGAAATGGTACAATCAAAGAGGCAGCAGAAAAAGATTTTTTAAAAATTAAAGAGTTTCTAGACAACAAAGAAACTCAAAAAGAAAGAAAAGAGGAGAAAAAAGAGCAAATTGAATTGTTCAAATAATTAAATTATGAAATTTAAAACAAATAATACAGATAGAGATAGTCTGAAAATTATAGCCTTAGGTGGATTTGGTTCTGTGACACAGAATCTTTTTGTCTACGAATATCAAGATAATATTTTAATTGTTGATTGTGGTATTGGTTTTAAAGAGGAAGAAGGTAAAGAAGGGCTTGTTATTCCTGATCTTTCTTATTTACTTCAGAATAGAAAAAAAATTAGGGGAATTGTTTTTACTCATGGTCATGAGGATCATATTGGTGCGTTGCCTTATCTTCTTTCTAAAATTCAAGGAAATATTCCTCTCTATGCGCCACGTTTAACAAAAGCTTTGATAGAGGAGAAATTTAAAGAGAAAAATATCAAAGCAAACATTACTCTTATTGATTCTAATACGAAATTAAATCTAAAACCTTTTTTGGTAGAATTTATGTTCATTAATCATTCTATTCCTGATACTTTTCACTTCTTTATTAAAACCCCTTGTGGAAACATTTATCATGGAAGTGATTTTAAGTTTGATTGGACGCCAGTTATAAACAGACAATCAGAAATAGGGAAAATTGCTTTGACTGGGTATCAAGGAGTTGATCTGCTTTTGTCAGACTGCTTGAGAAGTGAAAGGAAGGGTTATACTCCTTCAGAAAGTATGGTTGAAGAATCTTTAGATAGGGAGATTAGAAAGTCTAAGGGAAAATTTTTTATAACGACAATTTCTTCTAATATTTCTCGATGGCAACAAGTTTTGAATGTTGTTTCAAGATATCATAGGAAGGCTGTTTTAATGGGGAGATCTGTGGAAAAAGTTCTTACTATTGCTCAGGAATTAGGTTATTTAAAGGTTCCCAAGGACCTTATTATTCCTATTAAAAAAGCCCGTTTTTATAGGGATAATCAACTCGCTTTTTTGATTGCCGGTTGTCAAGCCCAAGAAGGGTCTGCCTTGGATAAAGTAGCTTCAGGTAGAAGTCAAATTAAAATTAAACCTAAAGATAAAGTTGTTTTTTCAGCCGATTATATTCCTGGTAATGAAGCAGCAATAAGGCGCTTGGTTGATAAATTATCTTTAATAGGGGCTGATGTTTCTTATTCTGATGTTTCTGATGACTTGCATGTTAGTGGTCATGGTTCTCAGGGTGATTTAGCCTTATTAATTAGTTTGACTAATCCAAAATATCTTTTACCGATTGGGGGAGACTTTAGACATATGAAACAATATTCTATTTTAGCTCGTAAAATGGGATATGACCCTAATAAAATTTTACTTCCTAAAGAAAATCAGGTTATAGAAATGTCTTCTGATAGAAGAGTAAAATTAGGGCAAACGATTACTCTTCAACCAAAGTTTATCCCGTGATAAACTCTATAGAGAGAATTTAACATGGCTAAAGGAAGAAGAAAAAAACCGTTTAAGCTAAAACTAAAGAAAACCACTTTATATACTTTTTCGACTGTTGGTCTTTTTGTGATTGCCGGTATCGTTTTTCTTTCCTTTTCTAGGCAGGGCCCTTTTTTGACTAATCTCTATTTACTTTTAATTCATTATTTTGGTTGGGGGATTGTTTTTATTCCTTTCTTGCTTATTGTTGCTGGTCTGATGCTTTCAAGATTACAGTGGCGTATTAGTCGACCAAATGTCTTTGTTGGAGGTTTGGTTTTGATGGTGGCCTTGGTTGCCTTAACTCGTTCAGGAGTCATAGGTTTTGAAATTTGGCAGAATTTATCTTTTTTGATTAGTAATTTGGGTTCTTTTATTATCCTTTTAGGTTTTGTTTTTATTGGTTTTGTGGTAACTTTTAATACCTCTTTAGAAGAAATGATTCTTTTTTTAGGTAATATCTTAACTTCTCTTAAAAAACTTGGGAAAGGTTCCAAGTTTTCTTCTCGTAAACTTCCTTTTGAAATTAAGGAAGAAAAAGGGAGAATTGATCAAGCAACTTCTCACGCCGTTTCGGAAGAACAGAAAAAATCTACAAAAGAAGAATTGCCGGATTCTCAGTTGGGGAATAAGGTTGTTAGTAGTTTGCCTTCTGAGGGAAAAGCTTGGGAATATCCACCCTTATCTTTGTTGGCTGAAGCTTCCACAGTCAAAGCAGATAGAGGCGACATTAAAAAGAACGCTGAAACTATCGAAAAGACTTTAGAATCTTTTGGTATATCAGCCAGGGTTGTTGAAGTTAATTTAGGTCCAGCTGTTACCCAATATGCTTTAGAGATTGCTTTAGGAACTAAACTTTCAAAGGTAACTGCTTTATCTAATGATTTAGCTTTAGCTTTAGCTGCACCAACAGGGCAAATTAGGATTGAGGCTCCTATTCCAGGACGTTCTTTGGTGGGAGTGGAGGTTCCTAATCGTACTTTAGAATTTGTTAACCTCAAAAAGATGCTTACTTCAGATCAGGTCAAAAAAGGTAAATCTAAATTAATGGTTTCTCTAGGTCTGAATGTTTCTGGTGAACCGGTGATTGCCGATATTTCTAAAATGCCTCATGTTCTTATCGCTGGTTCAACAGGATCAGGAAAATCAGTTTGTATCCATTCTTTTATCACGACGATGCTTTTTAGAGCTTCTCCGGCCGAAGTTAAATTTATTATGGTTGATCCTAAGAGAGTTGAGCTTACTCAATACAACGGTATTCCTCATCTCTTAACTCCAGCCATTGTTGATCCTAAAGAAGTTCTTTCGGCTTTAAATTGGGCAATTAAAGAAATGGATCGAAGATACAAGCTTTTTGCTGAGGTTGGGGTAAGAAATGTCGAAAATTATAATGAATTAGCTGGATTTGCAGCTCTTCCTTATATTATGATCGTTGTCGATGAGTTAGCTGATATTATGCTTTTTGCCCCAAATGATGTCGAAGATGCTATTTGTCGAATTGCTCAAATGGCTCGAGCGACAGGAATTCATTTGATTGTTTCTACACAAAGACCTTCGGTTGACGTTATCACCGGTCTTATTAAAGCTAATATTCCGGCTAGAATTGCTTTCAATGTTTCTTCTGGTGTTGATTCTAGGGTAATTATAGATACTCCAGGAGCAGAAAAATTATTGGGTCGTGGAGATATGTTGTTTATTCCTCCAGATCAGGCCAAGCCTTCTCGAATTCAAGGGACATTTGTTTCTGATCAGGAAATCAAAAAATTAATTGATTTCCTGAAGAAAGCAGGAGTTGCCCCAGAATACACTCAAGAAGTAACTCAAACGCCGACTAAGGCACAGGCTGAAAAAGCTCAAGAAATAGAAGAAAAGGATGTTTTATTTGATGACGCAGTCAGGACTATTTGTAATTACGATCGTGCCTCTGCCTCTTTGCTCCAACGTCGCTTGAAGGTTGGATACGCTAGAGCGGCTCGAATTTTAGATCAGTTAGAGAGATCAGGCGTTATTGGTCCGGCTGAAGGGTCTAAACCTCGTGAAGTTTTTAGCAAAAACGCTCAAGATTATCTTGCTTCAAAAGCTATTTAAACAATGAGAACTGTTGGAGAATTTTTAAAAAAAACCAGATTGGAAAATAATATTAGCCTGGAAGAAGTGGCTTCAAAGACTAAAATCCAACAAAGAATACTGGTTGCATTGGAAAAAAATGATTTTAAAGAAATTTCTTCTTTAGCTTCCATCAAGGGGTTTTTAAGAAGTTATGCTGAATTTCTTGATCTTAGTCCAGAAAATATTTTAGCCATTTTTAGACGTGATTTTGATAAAAAAGAAAAAAGAAAAGTTATTTTATCTGGTATAGCTAAACCAATTAATAAGAAAGGGTTGAATTGGTCACCAAAAATAACCTTAATTTCCCTTGTTGGTATTTTCTTTTTAGGACTAGTTGCTTATTTGGTTTATCAATATCTATCTTTAGTTAAACCACCATCTTTAAAGGTCATTTATCCACAAGAGGATATTCAAGTCAAAGAGGAAATAATAGAGATTACTGGTAAGGCTGATGTAGATTCTTTAGTTACTATTAACAGAAATCCTGTTTCTTTATTGGAGAGTGGTAAATTTAAATATAAATTTTCTCTTTTTTCAGGAGAAAATAGCATTACTATTATGGCCACCAGTAAAACAGGGAAAGAAAATATTATTGAGAGATTAGTTATTTATCAAAAAGAAGATTGAGAAAGATAGAGAAAGTTATAGTTGACCTTAAATCTTAAAAAGGATTATATTAAGATATAAATTAAAAACTGTCCATGTTGAATCCAACACAGATACTCCTCATCGCTGTCGTCTCCGTTTTAACCGTTATCTTGGCCATTATTGGAATACAAATTTTTTATATTCTAAGAGAAGGGCGACGTTCTATTGAAAAAGTGAACAAGATGTTGGATGATGTCGGAAGCATTACTAGTTCAGTAGCTAAACCAATTATTAATTTATCCTCATCAATTAGTAGTTTTTCAGGAATTACTGGTCTTCTAAGTTGGATTTTTAAAAAGAAAAATAAAGAGGGAAAAGAAGATGAATAATAATGATTATAAAGGAAATTTTCTTCCAGGATTAATTTTTGGGGCAATGATTGGGGCTGGTCTTGTTTGGTTTTTTACCAAAACTAAAGAAGGTCAAAAGATGGGTGAGGAATTTAAAGAAAAAGGCATTGATAAATTAGAAAACTTGGGTGAGCTTATTGAAGACATTGAAAAAAAAGGAATGGAATTTAGAAATAAGGTTGAAGAAGTAAAAACTGAAATAAAAGAAAAATTTGAGCTAAATGAGGGAGAGGCAGACAGCAGTTCTAAAGAGAAACTTTCTAAAATAGAAAATCTTCAAAAGAGAGGTCAAGTAGCTTCTAAAAAATTCTTCACCAAAAACGGTAGATCTTTGTCGTAATCTTGTTTTGCGCCTAACTTTCAAGTATCATTATTTTTATGAAAGCTTTCCAGTTAAAAAAGAAGTATATTGATTTTTTTGTTGGTAAAGGGCATAAGCTTTTACCTAATGTTTCTTTAGTTCCAGAGAATGATTCAAGTGCCCTGTTTATTAATTCTGGGATGCATCCTTTAGTCCCTTTTTTTATGGGAGAACTTCATCCTTTAGGTAAAAAATTAGCCTCTTTACAAAGATGTTTGCGGACTCAAGATATTGAAAGTGTTGGTGATGACTGCCACAATACTTTTTTTGAAATGTTGGGTAATTGGAGTTTGGGTGATTATTGGAAAAAAGAAACCATAGAGTTGTCTTTTGAATTTTTAATTGAAGAACTTAACATTAACAAAGATAAAATTTCTGTGACTTGTTTTGCCGGTGATAAAGATGCTCCTAAAGATGAAGAAACAGCCAAGATATGGGAATCTTTAGGGATTCCTAAATCTAGAATTTATTTTTTAGGGAAAAAAGATAATTGGTGGTCTGTTGGAGAAACCGGTCCTTGTGGTCCAGATACAGAAATGTTTTACGATACTGGCAAAAAATCTTGTGGACCTCAATGCCAACCAGGTGATAGTTGCGGAAAATATATAGAGATTTGGAATGATGTTTTTATGGAATTTAATCGTTTACCAAATAGTAAATTAGAAAAATTGAAACAACGTAACATTGATACGGGTATGGGAGTAGAAAGAATGACCGCTGTTTTACAAGGAAAGGATGATATTTATCAAACGGAATTGTTTGTTAATTTAATTAAGAAAATTGAAGAAATTTCTGGGAAGAAATATGAAGAAGAAAACAAAAAAGCAATGCGTATAATAGCTGATCATATTAGAGCAGCAACTTTTATTATTTCTGATGGGATAGAGCCTTCTAATATAGAGCATGGTTATATCTTAAGACGTTTAGTCCGTAGAGCTATTCGTTATGGAAAATTGATTGATATTAAACAAAATTTTATTGTTCAAATAGCAAAGATAGTAATTAAAGACTTTGGGACAGATTATCTACATTTAAAAGAGAATGAAAAGAAGGTCTTTAATAGTTTACAGGGGGAAGAAAATAAATTTGGAAAAGTTATCGAAGAAGGTTTAGGAAAGTCAGAAAAAGTATTTAATAAAAAAACAGCAATTAATCATGAAAAATATTCTCAATTAATGCAATTTAAGGATAAAGAAGAATTTTTTAGAGAATTTTATAAAAGCCTTAATAAAAAAGAAGATCTTAAAAAGAAATTTGATGTGTTGGTGGATAAAGAAGAGATTTCTAGAGCTACTGTTTCGGGAAGAGAAGCCTTTGATCTGTATCAAAACTATGGTTTTCCGATTGAAATGATTATTGATTTAGTTCAAGAAAAAAGACTTCTGGTTGATATTGAAGCTTATCAGAAAGAATTAGAAAAGCATCAAAAGATTTCTCAAAAATCATCTTTAGGTAAGTTTAAAGGTGGGTTAAAAGATCAGTCAGGTCAAACTATTAAATATCATACGACAACGCATCTTTTACATCAGGCTTTGCGTGATATCTTAGGATCTCATGTTAGACAGGTTGGTAGCAACATTACTTCGGAGAGATTACGTTTTGATTTTAATCATCCTGAGAAACTAACCGATGAAGAAATTAAAAAAGTAGAGGATTTGATAAATGAAAAAATTAAGTCTAACCTTAAAGTAGAAATGGAAGAACTGAGTTTGAATGAGGCTAAGGGAAAAGGAGCCTTATCTTTTTTTGCTCAACGCTATGATAATAAGGTAAGAGTTTATTCTATTGGTGATTTTTCAAAAGAAGTTTGTAGGGGTCCACATGTACCTTTTTCAGGTGATATTGGCAGTGTTAAAATAATAAAAGAGAAAGCGATCGGGGTAGGCCGAAGAAGGATTTATGCTCAAATTATCGAAAAGTGAACAGGAAAAAAAAGAATACTTTTTTGCCCTAGAAATTGATGTTGATCGGGTCAAAAGTGCTATTTGGACAATAAAAGAAGATAAAACAAAATTGGTTAGTCTGGGTGATAGTTTTTATTGGGAAGGGGAAGAAAAATTACTTGAGGTAATTGATGATTCTTTGTCTTCGGCAATAGAAAAATTTAATTTTCAAGAAGAAGGAGATGAACCTAAAAAAATTATTTTTGGCTTATCTACAGATTGGGTTAAGGAAAGTAAAATTGCTTCTGAAAAATTAGAAATCCTTAAAAAGATTTCCAAGAAACTTGATTTATCTCCCTTAGGTTTTATTGTAATTCCGGAAGGAGTTGTTCATTGGCTTAAAAAAGTTGAAGGGGTTCCACCAACGGCTGTTTTGGTGGGTCTAAGTGAAAAAAAGATTTCCGTGACCTTAGTTGATTTGGGTAAAATTTTAGGAACTAATTTGGTCGTTAGAAGCGGAAGTGTAGGAGCTGATTTAGCTGAAGGATTGTCTCGTTTTGAAAGAGACATTGCTTTTCCGGCTAGAGTTTTGATTTATGACGGTGAAGAAAATTTAGAAGAAGTAAGACAACAGTTAATTAATTATCCTTGGCAAGATCAAAAAGTAAGTTTTTTACATCTTCCTAAAGTAGAGATATTATCAGCTGATTTTGACATCAAGGCAATTGTTTTGGCCAGTGCTTCTCAAATGGCCGATGTAAAGGATGTGGAATTTTTAGGAGAAGAAAAAGAGGATGAAGAAGAAAAAGAGGATGAAGAAGAAAGAAGTGAGGTTAAGAAGAAAGAAATATCGGAGACGGAAGGAGTTAAAGAAGATGGAGAAGAAACTCACGAAATTGGACAAGAAGAAGTAAAAGAAGCTTCAAAAGAAGACAAGGAAGAGCTAACTCAAGTTTTTGGTTTTATAAAAGGCAAAGATATTAAAGAAGAAAGGCTAGAGCCTCAATTACCTGAAACTAATTATAAAGAACCTGCTGTTCAAGAAAATTCCTTAGAGGTTGAAGATAAAAGGTCATTTCAGATTAAAATGCCAAAAGTCCAATTAGGATGGTTCAGAGGGTTTAACTTTTCTTCTCTCTTTTCTTCCTTTAAGAGCCTTTCAGGGAACAAGAGTGGTTTGATTATAACTCTAAGTGTTGGAATTTTAGTAATTATTTTTATTACTTTGAGTCTTTTGTACTGGTATTTGCCAAAAGCTTCCATAACATTATTTGTTAAACCTCAAACTTTAGAAAAAGAACTTTTAATAAGTCTTGACAGATCTTTAGGTAGTCCTAATAAAGAAAAATCGCTTTTGCCAGCTCAGGAAATAGAAACAACGGTAACTGGGAGTAAAACTAAAGAAACAACAGGGACAAAGTTGATTGGAGAAAAATCTAAAGGGGAAGTGACGATTTATAATAACACTTCTCAATCAAGATCTTTTGATCAAGGAACAGAGATTTATGGTTCCAATGATTTAGTTTTTACCTTAGACGAAGATGTCAATGTTGCCGCGGAAAGTACAGAATCAGGTGAATTATATGGTATACCAGGAAAATCAGTAGTTTCAGTGACGGCTGAAGAATTTGGTAGTGAAGGGAATTTAGCTTCGGGGTCTGAATTTTCAATTGCCAATTATGCCAGGTCTGATTTTATTGCTTCCAATGGTTCAAGTTTTAGCGGGGGGACTTCAAGGGAGATTCAAGCTGTTTCGGAAGATGATCAAGATGATCTTTTGGCTGGATTAGAAGAAGAACTTAAACAAAAAGGACTTTCTCAATTACATAATGAGTTAGGGGTTCAAGATAAATTAGTTGAAGAATCAGTAGAACTTAAGATTTTAGAAGAAGACTATTCAGAAAAAATCGGTCAGGAATCGAATGAAATAAGTTTAGATTTGGAATTAAAAATAATTGTTTTAACCTTTAATGAAGAAGACTTCGAAGAATTAATCAAGGAAGAAATTATGGATTCAGTCCCTTCTGATTTTGATTATGATTCTTCACAAACGCAAACAAGTTTTAAGTTAGAGGATATTGAAGATGATGTTTATACTTTTAAAGCTCAATTCAAAGCTGATTTAACACCTAAACTTGATTTAGAAGTTATAAAAAATAATTTAGTTGGTAAAAAACCAGCTATTGGTAAGACATATCTTAATAATTTATCTAATGTAGAATCTTTTGAAGCGAAGATTACTCCTCGTTTACCAGAAAAACTTGTTACTTTCCCTAGGGTAGTAAAAAAGATTGACATTGAGGTGGAGTTAAGATGACTAGATATATTTATATTAAGAAAGAACCCCAAACAGAAAAGATTAATGTTAATAAAGGTAATTTTGTAAAGCATCTTTCTTTTTGTGTCTTATTGCTGGGTTTTATTATTTTGACAAGTGTTTTCTATCCAATTTTAAATTATGAATTTAAAAGTCGTCGTTTTTCCTCTCGTTTAGTTTCTCCGATTAAAGTTTTAGGTGAAGGGACAACAATTGTTGATTATAGTCGTCCGAATAGCTGGTTTCCGACCGCTAAAGATTTACCACCTAAATCAAGTCGTATTACTCATTATTCTTTGTCTATTCCTAAATTAAAAATTGAAGATGCAATAGTTCATGTTGGTGGGGAGGATTTAATGGATAGTCTTATTCAATATCCAGGAACATCTTTGCCAGGTCATTATGGTAATGCTGTTGTTTTTGGCCATTCAGTTTTACCTCAATTCTTTAACCCTCAGAATTACAAAACGATTTTTTCTACTTTACCAACGTTAGAAAAAGGTGATGAAATCTTTGTTTCTTTTGATGGAATTTTGTATCGTTATCAAGTTATTGGCTTACGTGAAGTTTTACCTGATGATGTTTCTGTTTTACAACAACATTATGATAGTGAATATTTAAGTTTAATTACTTGTGTCCCTCCAGGTACTTATTTAAGACGCTTAGTTATTAAGGCTAAATTAACGAGAATTTAAGATGAATATTTTAGGAATAGATTTTGGTTTAAGTAGGATAGGCCTAGCGTTGGCCGATTCAGAAAGTAAATTACCTTTTCCTTTTGAAGTTCTTAAGGTAAAAGGAAAACCTTTATGGAAGGTTATTGATGAAATAAAAAAAGTTTGTTTAAAAGAAGATGTAGAAAAGATTATTTTAGGTATACCTGACGGAAAGATTTCTCAAGATGTAAGAGTTCTTGGGAGAAAGTTAAAAGAATTGTTAAAATTACCTTTGGATTATCAAGACGAAAGCTTGACGAGTAAAGATGCACTTGGTAGAATGATAACATCAGGGGTAAAGAAGAAAACCCGAAGAGAGAGAGAAGATGCGTTTGCCGCAGCTTTAATCTTAGAGAGATATTTTGAAAGGATAGACAATGTTTAAAAATATTATTGCACCGGTACAAGCTTGGCTTCTTGCAAAAGGACAGTGTGTTGGTTGTGGTCGTGATTTAGATAAAGGTAAAAAAGAAAATAAAAAAGATAACATACAAAAAATTACTTGTAAATGTGGGCGTATTTTCATCTATGACTCCAAAACGAAAAAATACCACCGGGCTCTCTTTGAAGAGGTTTAATCTTCCTATACTTTTTTTAGTTTTAACTATTTTAGTGGCTTGTTTTTTTTGGTGGCGTTGGGCAGTTACTCCTTTAAATAGTGGTTCCGCTTTTACACAAACATTTGTGGTTAAAAAAGGAGAAAGTCTTTCTTCTATAGCTGTTCGTTTAGAAGAAACTCAATTAATTAGAAACAGTATTGCTTTTAAGATTTTTGTTCTTTCAAAAGGATTATCCACTAAAATTCAGGCAGGAACTTTTTCTTTAAGCCCTAGTTTAAGTTCAGATGAGATTGCTTATACTCTAACTCGTGGGACGGCTGATATTTGGTTGACTTTTCCTGAGGGTTGGCGTCGTGAAGAAGTTGCCCAAAGACTGGGATCTAAATTGGATAACTTTAATTCAATTGAATTTTTAAATTTAACAAAGGGTAAGGAAGGGGAACTTTTCCCTGATACCTATTTAGTCCCCAAGCAGGCTTCATCTTCGATGGTCTTAAAATTGTTTGAAAAAAACTTTTCTCTGAAATTTGATAGAACTTTGGAAAAGGAAGCTCAAAAAGCGGGGTTAAGTAAAAAAGAAGTTTTAATTTTAGCCTCCTTGATTGAAAGAGAAACTAAAAGTGATGAAGATAGGGCCATTGTGGCTGGTATTTTAATTAAAAGAGGAGAAAATGATTGGCCACTTCAGATTGATGCTACTGTTCAGTATATTTTAGGTAAGAAAGGTAATTGGTGGCCTCAAATTAATGGGGGAGATTTAAAAATAGACTCTCTCTATAATACTTACAAAAACAAGGGTTTGCCACCTGGACCAATTTGTAATCCTGGTTTAGCTTCAATCAAGGCTGTTTTGTATCCTCAAAAGACCGATTTTTGGTTTTATCTTTCTGATAAGACCGGTAAGATGCATTATGCTAAGACTAACGAAGAACATAACAATAACATCAGAAAGTATCTTGTAGATTAAATTTTAAGGTCTTTTTCCCTAGTTGACAGTGTTCGTTTTTTATGTTAAATTTATTTAAATATTTAAAGTTTCTTAATTTGAGCGCGCAAAGCGCGCTTAATTGTTGACCGAAAAAATTAATGATTTCTTCTAACAAAGATCAACGGGTTTTTTGGGGCAAAATTTATAAAAGTTTAACGCCATCTGACTTGCTCGCTTTACAGCGAGATTCTTATAATTGGTTTATAAAAGAAGGTCTTAAGCAGGCTATTTCTGAAATTTCCCCTATCACAGATTTCACCAGTAAGAATTGGGAGCTACATCTAGAAAATCCGGTTTTTGGTGAGACTAGACATTCTGTGACAGAAGCTCTCTCTAAAGGTTTAACTTACGATCGACCATTAAAAGTAGAAACAACTTTAATTAACAAAAGGTCTGGTAAGAAGACTAAACAAAAAGTTTTTTTAGGTGATATTCCCCATATTACAGAAGTGGGGACTTTTATTATTAATGGAGTTGAAAGGGCTATTGTTAATCAATTAGTTCGTTCTCCAGGTGTTTTCTTCTCTGGAGAAATTGATAATACCAGTGGACGTATGTTGTACACCGCTGATGTTAGACCGCTTCATGGGTCTTGGTTAGAGTTTATGATTAATCGTAATGATGTTATTAGTGTTAGGATTGATCGTCGTCGCAAATTTCCCGTAACCGCTTTGTTACGGGTTTTTGGTCTTTCAACCGATGAAGAAATTTTGAAAGTATTTGCTGATGATAAAAAAGCAGCTAAATTTTTATTAGCGACTTTAGCTAAAGATCAAACTAAGAACAAGCAAGAGGCTTTAATTGAATTTTATCAAAAGTTAAGGCCAGGTGAACCAGTTATTTTAGAAAACGCTCAGGAGTTGATTGATAATATGTTCTTTAATGTGAGACGTTATAATTTGGGTAATATTGGTCGTTTCAAGGTTAATAAACGTCTTGGTTTAGAAGGTAAAGATGCTTCAAAAGATTGGGTTTTAAATCAAAACGATTTAATCCAATCAGTAAGATATCTAATTAAACTTCAAAACGGAGAAGGGGAAGTTGATGATATTGACCATCTTTCCAACCGAAGGGTAAGAAGGTTAGGAGAACAGTTGGTTGAGGGTCCTTTCAGAATTGGCCTTTTAAGGTTAGAAAAAGCTATTAAAGAAAAAATGAGTTTGGTTCCGGCTGAAGAAGAGGCTTCAGCTTCTCGTTTAATAAACGCAAGGCTTTTAGTTGCTTCTATCAATGAGTTTTTCCGTAGTAATCAACTTTCTACTATTTTAGATCAGACTAATCCTTTATCAGAGTTAGATAATTTAAGAAGAATCTCCGTTATGGGAACGGGAGGAATTACTCGTGAAAGAGCTTCTTTCTCTATTCGTGATATTCACTTTTCTCAATATGGGCGTATTTGTCCTGTTCGTTCTCCCGAAGGACCTAATATTGGTTTAGTTACCTACTTAAGTTTATATGCCAAAGTTAATGAATATGGGTTTTTAGAAGCTCCTTATTTTAAGGTAGAAAAAATTAAGAGAGGTAATAAGACTAGAATAAAGATTACCGATGAAGTTGTTTACTTATCTGCCGATGATGAACAAAATCATCATATTACTCATTCTGGAATTGGTATTGATGATAAAGGTTTCATCACTGATTCTTGGATTCCGGTAAAATTTCAAGGTGAACTTTTAGAAGTTCCAGTAGGAAAAGTAGACTTAATTGAAGTTAGTCCAATCGAAGTAGTCGGAACATCAGCTTCCTTAATTCCTTTCTTAGCTCATGATATGCCAGCTCGAGCTTTGATGGGAACTCACATGGAATGTCAGGCTGTTCCTTTGGTTATGCCAGAATCTCCTATTGTTGGGACGGGCATGGAAAAAGTAATTGCTGAAGCCATGCATAGGGTGGTTAAAGCTCGCCATGATGGAAAGGTAATTTTTGCTGATGCTCAAAAAGTAATTTTAAGAATTAAAAATAAGAATAAGGATCTTAAAGACACTGAAAATGTTGTTTTTAAAGGGAATGAGGAAACTTATTTTATCTATAAATTTCAAAGAACTAACCCAAATGGAACTTGTTATTCTCAGAAACCATCAGTAAAAGTTGGCGATAATGTTAAAAAAGGTGATCTTCTAATTGATGGTCCTTCTTGTGATCAAGGGGAATTATCTTTAGGTCGTAATTTGCTTATTGCTTATTGTTCTTATCAAGGTTTGGAATATGAAGATGCTATTGTTGTTTCAGATAGGCTCTTTAAAGAAGATGTCTTAACTTCAATTAATATTGAAGAATATGATGCTGCTGTTGTCGAAACCAAACTTGGTCCGGAAGAGTTAACTCGTGATATTCCTAATGTTAGTGAATCAGATTTAGCTAGTTTAGCTGAAGACGGAATCGTTATTATTGGTAGTGAAGTTGGTCCAAATGATATTTTGGTTGGGAAAATTGCTCCTAAGGGAGAAACAGAACTGACGGCTGAAGAAAGATTATTAAGAGCTATTTTTGGTGAAAAAGCACGGGAAGTTAAAGATACTTCTTTGCGTGTTCCTCATGGAGGTGGTGGAACAGTTATCGATGTTCAAATTTTAGACAGAGAAAAAGGGGATGAACTCGAAGCAGGAACTTTAAGAAAAGTAATTGTAAAAGTAGCTCAAGTTCGTAAGGTAACCGTTGGAGACAAAGTTGCCGGTCGTCATGGGAACAAGGGAGTAATTTCTAAGATTGTGCCTGAAGGAGACATGCCCTTCTTGCCAGATGGAACACCAGTTGATATTATTATCTCTCCTTTATCTGTTTTGTCTCGTATAAATTTGGGCCAATTATTTGAAGCTCATTTAGGTTGGGCTGCTGAAAAATTAGGTTATAAAGTATCTGTACCTGTTTTTAGTAAAATTAGTGAAGAGAAGATTGTTGAAGAACTTAAAAGAGCTGGTCTGCCTGAAGATGGAAAAGTATTTTTACGTGATGGTCGTAGTGGTGAAGAATATGAGACAAAGACAGTTGTTGGAATAGAATACATCTTGAAATTAGTTCACATGGTTGAAGATAAGGTGCATGCCCGATCTACGGGACCTTATTCTTTAGTTACTCAACAGCCATTGGGAGGAAAGGCTCAAATGGGAGGACAACGTTTAGGAGAAATGGAAGTTTGGGCTTTAGAAGCTCACAGAGCGGCCCATACTTTACAAGAAATGTTAACTGTTAAAAGTGATGATGTTGTTGGTCGAGCCAAGACTTTTGAATCTATTGTTAAGGGTACAGAATTTGTTAGTTCGACCGTTCCAGAGTCATTCAAGGTTTTAATTAAAGAACTTAATAGTTTATGTTTAGATATTATTCCTATTAATACCAAAGAAGTTAAAGAAGAAATCGAAGAAGAAGTTAAAGAAGAGAAGGTTGAAAAAAAAGATGAAGATATTAAAAAAGATAAAAAAGAAGTAAAGAAAGAGAAAGAAAGTAAAAAAGGAGCTAAAAAATAAAAATGGATAATAAAATAGTTGACTTTTCAGGTTTAAAAATTAAATTAGCCTCTCCATCAACAATTAAGTCTTGGTCACATGGTGAGGTTACTAAGCCTGAAACAATTAATTACCGAACATTAAAGCCAGAAAAAGATGGTTTATTTTGTGAACGTATTTTTGGACCAACTAAAGATTGGGAATGTTATTGTGGAAAATATAAAAGGATTCGTTATCGAGGTATTATCTGTGACCGTTGTGGTGTTGAAGTTACCCAAGCTAGAGTTAGAAGAGAACGTATGGGTCATATTAATTTAGCCTCTCCGGCTGTTCATATTTGGTATTTTAAGAGTACCCCATCAAAACTTTCATTAATTTTAGATATTTCTCCAAAAGATCTAGAATCTATTGTTTATTTCGCTAAATATTTAATTACTAAAATTGATCAAGACAAGAAAAATAAGATTTTAAAGAGTCTTAATGAAAAATTAGAGAAAGAAAAGAAAAGTCTAAAAGAAACTCTTGATAAAGAAATTAAAATAGCTGAAAAAGATAAGGGAAAAGAGGAAAAAGAAACAACCAAAAAAATCAAAAATAAAGAACAGCAAATTTTAGCCTTAGAAGAAATTAGGCTCAAAACAAAACAAAAAATCCAAGCTTTAAGAGATGATCACATTGTTGAGCAAGAAAAATTAGAGAGTGAAAATGGGGAAATAATTGAATTTGTTAAAGCAGTTAGAGAGCTAAATTTACTAACTGAAGACCAATATTTTAAACTGCTTTCCTCAAAAGCGATTTCATTCCTAAAATTTGGAATGGGAGCAGAAGTCCTTTTAGAGGCTTTGAAGAGTTTAGACCTTAAGAAAATTGTTGTTGAACTTCGTCAGGAAGTTAAAGAAACAACTGGTGCTCGTCATATCAAGGCAACTAAAAGATTGTCTCTGATTGAAGAAATGGTTAGATCTGAAGTTGATCCGTCTTGGATTATTTTAAGGATTTTACCGGTTATTCCTCCTGATTTACGTCCAATGGTTCAGCTTTCAGGGGGAAGATTCGCTACTTCTGATTTAAATGATCTTTACAGAAGAGTTATTAATAGAAATAATCGTCTAAAACATTTGATCGATTTAGGAGCTCCAGAAATAATTTTACGTAACGAAAAGAGAATGCTTCAAGAAGCAGTTGACAGCTTGATTGATGTTTCTAAAAGCCCAGTTAAAAGATTGCGTCGTCGAGCTCAACCATTCCGTTGTTTGTCTGATATTCTAAGAGGAAAGCAAGGCCGTTTTCGTCAAAATCTTTTAGGAAAACGAGTTGATTATTCTGGAAGGTCTGTCATTGTTGTTGGACCAGAACTAAAGATTACCCAATGTGGTTTGCCAAAACAAATGGCTTTGGAAATGTTTAAGCCGTTTGTTTTAAGAGAATTAATTTTGTCTGGGATGGCTCCTAATGTTAAAAGTGCTAAATATACTCTAGATCATAGGCCACCTGAAGTTTATGATATTTTAGAAAGAATTACCAAAGACCATTTGGTTTTACTTAATCGAGCTCCAACCCTACATAAATTAGGTATTCAAGCCTTTTATCCAGTATTGGTAGAAGGTAATTCTATTAAGCTTCACCCTTGTGTCTGTAAAGGGTTTAACGCCGACTTTGATGGAGACCAAATGGCTGTTCATGTCCCATTAGGAGAAAAGGCTCAAGAGGAAGCAGCTAAATATATGAGAGCTGATCATAACCTATTAAAACCTGGTGATGGTTCTCCAATTACTATTCCTGACAAGGAAATGGCTCTAGGTTGTTATTTCCTAACCTCCGTTAATACTCATCAGGATTCATATCCAACAATTTTTGCTGATGGAAAAGAAGCAATTTTGGCTTATCAAGAAGGAAAAATTAAATTACGTCAATTGATAAAAGTAAGAATTGATAAAAAAATAATGGAAACGATTGTTGGAAGAATATTATTCAATGAAATCCTTCCGGTTGAAATTCCTTTTGTTAATGATGATGTTCGTCAAAAAACTGTTCAGTCTTTAGTTACTAGAGCTATTCAAATTTGTGAAGAAGATCGTATTGTTAAATTAGTTGATGATCTTAAAGATATTGGATTTAAATATTCAACTCTGTCAGGAATTTCTTCAGGTATTTTTGACTGTGTTGTCTATCCTGGAAAAGACAAACTTATTAAAGAATCTAATGAAAAAGCTAATAAATTAGAAAAAAGCTTTTTAGAAGGTTTGATTACCGAAGAAGAAAAACGTCGTTTATCTAAGGAAATTTGGTTAGAAACATCTGAAGAATTAGCTGATTTGACTTGGGAGGAGTTTAAGCCAGGGAACAGTATTCGTTTAATTATTGATGCCGGTTTAGGAAGGACTTCTAAAGAACAGATTAAACAACTTTCGGCTATGCAAGGTTTAGTTGTTGATCCATTAGGGAAGATTGTAGAGTTGCCTATTAAATCAAACTTTAGAGAAGGTCTCTCCGTTTTTGAATACGTTACTTCGGCTAGAGGATCAAGGAAAGGATTGACTGACACAGCCTTAAAAACTGCTGATGCTGGTTATTTAACCAGACGTTTGGTTGACGCTGTTCATGACATTATTCTAAGAGAAGAAGATTGTAAGACTAAAGAAGGGATTATTATTAGCAGAGAAAAAGATGAGAAAAGAGCAGATAAATTTTTCTTAAGAGTTAAGGGACGAGTTTTAGCTGAGTCTGTTTTAGATCCTAAAACGAAGAAAGTTTTACTTAAGAAAGGGGAATTAATTACCGATCAAAATGCAGGTATTTTAGAAACCCATCAGATAACTAAGTTAAAAGTATTTTCACCTTTAACTTGTGAGTCTCGTCATGGTCTTTGTCAAAAATGTTATGGATGGGATATGTCTACTAAGAAATTAGCTGAAATTGGGACACCAGTTGGTGTTCTAGCCGCTCAATCTATTGGTGAGCCAGGGACACAGTTGACATTAAAGACGAAACATTTCGGTGGTATCGTTGTTTCTGATGTGACTCAAGGTTTACCAAGAGTAGAAGAAATTTTTGAAGCAAGATTACCAAAAATAGTTTCTCCTTTGACTGAAATTTCAGGAAAAGTTAGTGTTGTCGAAATTGACGATGGTCATAAGGTTAAAATTAAGACCGTTGGTCAGAAACCAATTGAAGAAAGAGAATATATTATTTCAGCAATTAATAAACTAAACGTTAAAGATGGTCAATTAATTGGGGCTGGAGAAAGAATTTCTTCAGGGTCATTAGATATTAAAGATATTTTACAGGTTAAAGGACTTCAAGCAGCTCAAGAGTATTTAATTGAAGAGCTACAAGATGTTTATGAATCTCAAGGAATTCCAATTCATGATAAACATTTTGAACTTATTGCCAGAAGAATGAGCGATAAGGTTAGAGTAGAAAGTGCTGGAGACACAACTCTTTTAGCTGGAGAATTTATTAGTAAGAATAGATTTGGGGAAGAGAATGCTAAGGTTTTAGCTGAAGGTGGAGAACCATCTATGGCTAAGGTTGTTATTCTAGGATTAACGAAAGTTTCTTTATGTACTGATTCTTGGTTATCGGCTGCCTCATTCCAAGAGACAACCAATATTTTGACCACGGCCTCTTTAGAAGGGAAAGAAGATAGTTTGATGGGTCTTAAAGAAAATGTTATTATTGGTCGCCTTATCCCGGTTACTCCAGAAAGGGTCAAAGAAGATTGAGTTTAAGGCCAACTTCTGATAAAATTACACACCATGCCAACGATATCTCAATTAGTTAGAAAAGGAAGAAAAAAGACACAAAAGAAGGTCAAAGGGACCGCTTTACGAAAGAGTTTTAATGCTTCCAAGAGGCGAATAAGTCAAACCATTAATCCTCAAAAAAGAGGGGTTGTTTTATTGGTTAAAACGATGGTTCCTAAAAAACCTAACTCTGCTTTAAGAAAAGTAGCTAGAGTTAGATTATCTAATAAACAGGAAATTACCGCCTATATTCCTGGTGAAGGACATGAATTAGCCGAACATGGAATTGTTTTAGTTAGAGGTGGACGTGTTCAAGATCTTCCAGGAGTAAAATATCATATTGTTCGTGGAAAATTTGATTTAGCCGGAGTAGAAGGCCGTCAAAAAGGACGATCAAAATATGGAAGCCGTAAGGAAGGAGGAGCAGCTCCTAAGAAGGAAGAAGCTGGGCCAGCATCTCAAGAAGCCCCGGCTACTTCAAAAGCTGCTTAAAAATTATTTATGCCAAGAACAGGAAGAGTTAAAAAAAGAGTAATTCTTAAAGATCCAATTTATCAAAGTCTCTTGGTTAATCGTTTAATTAATAAGATTATGATAAGTGGTAAAAAAACCATTGCTCAAAGACAAGTTTACAAAGCCTTGGAAAGTTTAGTTGATAAAAAGGATGGAATTAAAGACAAAGATGAT
>Ga0075125_10000115_pt1 | contig 31638 bp, 20 predicted proteins | sample AntAceMetag02UKN_FD_69810 | JGI IMG/M metagenome (GOLD analysis project Ga0075125, IMG submission 69810) | Saline lake microbial communities from Ace Lake, Antarctica - Antarctic Ace Lake Metagenome 02UKN | ecosystem: Environmental > Aquatic > Non-marine Saline and Alkaline > Saline | place... | reverse complement strand
TGATAGTCTAAATAAATATGATAAGGAGATTGTACTTCCATAAAATTATGTTTAAATCTGTTCCTTGGATTAAGGATGGGAAACCGCTTCCACAATTTCCCTGTCCGTTAATCTTGTCAGACTTTCTTAGATTGCTGAGAGGATGAGCTCCTGGAAAAAACAATAATAAAACCAGAATATCCATACTGAGGGTAGCAATCTAATCCCCGCTAACATCGGCATAAGTGAATCCCCAGTCCAGGAAATAGATTTATTTATATTTCGAAAGATCATATGGTCCGGAATAAGGATCCCAATGTTTGATCCCATCTGTTGTTAACAACCAATCACAAACTATTATATGACATTCCGTATCGAATATCATTTCAGTTCTTTCTTTACTAGCTGGCAGACAAATCTTTTCATTACATCTTTCAGGTAAAAAGGATGGAACACAATACTTAGTATTATATTTTCCAGAACAAGTCATTCTATCTAAACTTGAATTCCATGTATTAGGAATAAAACCACATAGTCCCATTCCAGAATAACACCCAAACTCTTTATTACAAATTTTAGGATCTCCGCTACTCTCTCTTCTAATTATTTCTTTCTGAAGTCCAGGTTTATTTACTTTTGCTAAAGAAAATAAAGTTTGCAAATTTATATTACAAGATGCGGATATAGCAACTAAAGAGTTATCTTGAACAGTAAGGCTTCCTTTCACTATTGGGGATTGATCTAACGCTCCTACCCCTAAATTACTAGAATAAGAAATGCAGAGAACAAGGAAAAGGGGAAGAAGCAATCTCAAATGATAATCCATAAAAGTAAGACACGAAGATAAATTCGTGCCTAAAAAGTTTTTACCTGATGGGTATCAACTAATCTTCTTTTGCTAATTTCTATTTCTGTAGTGAAATCACGAATCATTGCTAACAAAGCATATTCGTTAGTCCTACCAGTTAAGGTACGATAACGATCTAGTTTAGTATGGTCTAATAAGACACGCCTAATAGCTTCCTTCGTACAGATCTTCTTTAGCAAGGCCATTTTTGGTGGAGACAAATCTATTGAAGCAGTATCTCTAGCAATGGTTGGAACATATCCTTGCCATACAACAATAAACTGAGCATAATCTGCAGGATCATATTCTCCCTGCTTAGAAGAAGAAGGATCTAAGTCTAGTATCTTAACAGACTTATTATAAATCCAATCTTCGTAAGGAATTCTAAGTCCGTTGTTATCTATCAGGAAGACTGATTTAACATCTGATAAGTTACTATAAGCACTCCCAGATAAGTTTACCTGGTAGTCAGCTGTGTCTATTGGTGCAGAGAAGGTTGCAGATCCCTCATATCCTATTTCTGGAAATAACTCTCCTGCTTGAAAGTTTATTATATCTTTCCATTCCTGAACGCTTACAACCATTAGAGTCGGATCTTTTAATCCATCTGCACACGCTTTTATAAAAACTTCTACTAACATTGTATCTTTATTTTAATAGATTATTAGTTCTTCTGTCAAGTTTAGAAGAAGGGAGTTATTACTCCTATCCTTGGTTTGCCAAAAACATTAGGTTTTACTCTTGTAGGAAAAGTTTTTAGAACTCTATTCAATTCGGTTCTCAAAAGAGGCAGATTATTATAATCAAACTCCTTTACTTCATTCAGTTTCAGTGCTCTTTGTTTCCAAAACTCTTGCCAATCTCTCTGAGTCCAATCGAATCTACTCTTCCAAATCTTATTCTTTAAGAAAATCTCTTGGATTTTTTCTTTAATATCCCATGGTACATTTTTTCCATATTTATATAATTCATAATAGGCCCAAGCAACCTCAGGATTTAATTGAGACCAGATTCTTAAAGGTTCTTCAAGAAACCTAGAAAGAGGTTCGGTAGATAAATATCTTTTCTCAGGATGTTTAGAATAATATTGATCTCTAATCCATCTAGGTAATTGACGGAAATAATATACTGCCATAAATTCATTTCGCTTGATTACCTCAACCCAAGTTTTCATAGCAAGTTTGTAAACTCTATTCTTAAACCAATCTCCTTCTACACTCTCGTTAGGATTTGTAAATATATCTGGTAAAGAAAGTCTTAATTTCTCAGCTGTATTCCAATTCCCATCTTTAAAATAAGTAAAGACCTTGTCTACTTTAGAAATAGCATTTTCATATGGACGGAATTTTGCTTTATCAAAATAGTAAGACCATGGGAGTTTAGAAACTTCCCACCAGTCTATAAGCTCTGGATGTTCTTCAAGATAAGCTGATCTCTTTCCTTGAGGCAAATCAAAGTAAGCATTTTGAATTTTAAGAATAGCTCTAACCCCTGGCGGATTACAATTTAAAAAGTAATTAGAGAGTTCTGGATGAGCTTCCATGAACTTTTCTTTTTCTTCAGGAAACACTAAGCTATTATAACTAGAGATCAAAGAGAATATAACTGCTTTCTCTCCTGTATATTCTTTCGGTTTCTTTTGGAGGAACAAAAGAACTTCAGGGTTCCCTTGTAGATAATGATCAGCAGCAGCTTTCCATTTCCTATACTCTAAATAATATTCTCTTCCTATTCCATCTGCCTTGATATTATCTAATAATCCGAAATAATGTTCGACCTTTGTTCGTATCTTTGCATCTTCTTCAGATAGGTCTTGAGACCACCATTCTAAAAGTTCTGGATGACCCTTAAGAAAATCTCTCTTTGCTTTTCTTTCCTCCCATGTCATAGATGGTAATAAGGAATAAGTTTTAAAAGCTTTATATCTTTCTTCTGCTTCTGGATGATTAGACCAATGTCTTTCCCTATATTTTGTATTAGCCTCTGAAAAATAATAATCAAAATACTGCGACCAATTTCCAATCTCTGCAAACCCGGACAAGCTTTTCCAAAATCCCATATAGGCTAAATAGCCTGGCTTATCTTTTTCCCAAGCTTCTCTCTCTTTTTTAAACTTAGAAGACCAAAAGAATTTGGAGAAATTATCTGAAGACTGTTTCCCTAATTCCTTAGCAAAGGGATAATAAATCTTTCTTAATGGATGGTTCTGGAAATAATGTTCTTTAAACCAACTCTCCTGCTTATCAAATATATCAAAGAATTCTTTAGGAATCTCCTCTGTATGAGCTATTACTTTCTGCCAAATGTTTAAATAATCTACAATACTTTTATCAGAAGTAATCATATTATCCTTAGCGTATAGTTTCCCCGCCAGTGTATTTTTCCATGAATCAAAGTAATCTCTAGCTATATAAGTCTTCTTTCCTTTTTCTAAGTTCTCTTTATCTAAGTTAATAGCTACTCTCCATCTTCTTAATTTAGGATAGTAGATAGATTTACCTTTGTTATTCTTAAAGAAACGATCCTGAAAGGCCTTAGGTTGACTATAAAACTCTTCAAAATATAACTCTGGATTAGCTTCAGTAATATCCATTATCTTTGACCAGGTCGATAAGTAATCAATGATTCCTTTATTTTGATTCTCCCAAGCTTGAGAAACTTTAGAGTCTCCCTTGATTTTACTATTGAAATAATCTCTTGCTTTATGACTTCTCTCTCCATTAGTATTATAATAATCTTGATCCTTTTGGATTAACTTTCTCCATTCATTTATCACTGGATAGTATACAGCCTGATCTTCGTGAGTATTAAAGAAGTAAGATTGAAACCAAGTAGGTTGTTTATAAAAGTACAAGAAATAATCCTCTACCTTTTCCTCTGTCTTATTAATAACTTTTTCCCATACTTTGAGATAATCAAACTTAGTATGATCTGAATCAATCTTTTTGTTTCCATAAGTATCTCTCTCTTTTTTATTTTCTTTTTTCCAGAACCAGGTAGTTGCCTTATTAGATCTATTCCCTGTATCCTGATATATCTTTTCGTCTTCATCTAATAGCTTTAACCATTCAGAAATAAAATTATAATATTCTTTCTTGCCTGGATTCTTCTCAAAAAATCTATCTTTAAACCACTGAGGTTGGGAATAAAATACTTCAAAATAATCTTTATTATCATCAGGCTTATCAAATATCTTTTTCCAGATCTTCATATATTCATAGAATCTCGGATTATCTTTATCCCACGCTTTAATTAATCCTTCATGAGACCAGAAGAACTCAGATGTTTTCTTTCTATCCTCTGTTTGAAAGACCCCAGTTGTTTCTTCTTTCTTCTCAATTGCCATAATCATAGAAACCCATTCCGCAGCAAATGGATACCATACTGCTTTATTCCTGTGTTTTAAGAAGTAGATATCTCTAAACCATTTAGGCTTAGAATAAAAGATCTTAAAGAAATCAAAATCCTCCTTACCAAAATTCGGAAAGATCTCTTTCCAGATATTATTATATTTCTCCATTGCTTCAAGATATTGTTGCTGAACTTCTGGTTGAGAAGTCATATAGCGAAGCTTTTGTTCGTCTGTTAATTTAGAATCAAATGCTTTTCTCCATTCGTCCCAAAATTTTTGCTGTTGTTCTTCAGCCAAATTCTCAATTCCTTTAGGCAGGATATTGAATATGGAACTTAAGCGTTGAAAGTAAAGAGCATCATCCCATCTTTTATCTATCTTGGCTTGCCTAGAAAGCATTTGCCATTCAAGAAATCGTCTATCTGCTTCCTTGATAATATTAGGTTTCAAAGTTTCAAATCCTTTCTCCATCCAACCTTTAGTTTGGAGTAACAAGTTAAACTCTTCTATAGAGCCTACTCTTAAATTTCCATACTTATCGAGATAATCATTCCTTAACTCTTCTTTAGTAAAGGTTCCTGTAAAAATATTATCGATTCCTAGAATAGACATCTTAGATATTTTCTCCTCTGTCATAGTCGAAGGAATTGAATCCAGATAAACTTTTAACCTAGCCTTTAAAACCTTTTCGTTATGAAGTCTTAAAGCTTCCATTCTCCAAGGAGTAAGCTTTGTGCTCTTCCAATGTAATTGTAAGAAAGCCTTTGCTCTTGAATTTTTATTTATCCAGTCATATCCAGCTCCCTTGTTTTGATCTTCTAAAGAATAAAATGTATCTACATACCAATATTCTTCTTGTTCTTGAAGAAGCTTTATTCTTTCAGGACCTTTAGCATGCATTATTTTAGCTAAACTAACTGACAGATAATATTCTCTCCATCTTTTATAAAGATCTGGATTCTCTTCATTCATTCTTTTAACCCAATCTCCTCTTAACCTAGGAGGTAAATCAAAATAGATTGATCTAAGCTTTTCAATATCATCATACTTTTTGATATTTAATCCACAGAATTTTAACAACTCTCTCATTACCTTAGAGTTTAATAAAGAACCTTCTCTAATAACTAAAGTTTCATCTAATTCAAATAAAGATTTAATGAACGGCGCGATAGGAACAAATTGTAATACGAATTCTCCCCATCTACCAGGAGCAGTAGATAAATCGTTTTCTATTTTTTGATCCTTTAAATAATTATCAATCTCCCACTGAGTCCAACCAGTAGTCCTTTTAAGATAATTTTCGGTAGCGAAATAACCTTTGCCTTGAGCTCTTTTAATAAACTCTGCCAAGAATGGATCCCAACCAAAACCACCAATAGTTCTAAGAGGATTATCTATAAACTCTGCAACTACTCTAATAGGATCTTTGACTAAGTTCCAAAAACTAACTATAGAAAAATGAGGACTCCACCAGACTTCATTCCCAATTTTTACCCTGTCTTGATATCCTTCTGGCATCTCTTTAGCAGTCAACGACCATGCCTTCAGAAGTGCCTTACCTGCGCTATAAGTCCTGTATCCCTGCTTAAGACACATCCCAAGGTATAATTGTATAGATTTAGCGTTAAATGTATAGAAAGGAAAGATAATACGGAAAGTTTGACCGACTATAGTTAAGTCTTTATAGTCATATAAATATTTCTTAACACGAGACTCTGCTCTAGCAAGAGTCATTGATTTATCAAAGAGTAAAGTATGAGCACACATTAATCTTCTAAGTTCTTCTGCGGAATCTGCATATAGTTTTAGATCGGCATCCATTACTGAAAGCCTTTTCCATAATCTGTTCCCCCACGTTGTTTCATCTAGCATACTTATAATCTTCCCCGTAGAAACTGGATCTCCAACTGTAGAGTATAAACCTTGAGAAGCAAGATATCCTACATCAGTTGGTGACATCATTTCTCCAGATGGTAATCTAGTAGTAGCAGATCTCCAATCTAAGGTGTCACGAATATAATGTCTATACATCGATTCCTGCATCTGACCAAACATTCCTGTCTTCTTAACTTTATAATAATCATTAATATCAAAAGGCTTGAAACCTTTACGTTGCACTGTCTTTGCTATTTCATCACTAATAAATCCTCCATACTTCGGTCCTAATAATTTGACTGCCTCACTTTGCAAACTTGGAGCTAACCGATAGAAATCGGTTGCTTCTAATATAGTTTTAGCAAAATCCTCACCCCAATATTTTAAGAATTTTATAGATAAATCTCCATAGGCCATTTGAACTCTAAAGAAATCTCCAATATCTTTAGAAGCCATTGTAGCTCTCAACCCATCATCAAGACTATTCCATACATGCCAACCTAATCTCCAGAACAAAACTAAGTTAACCCAAACACTTCTAGCAACTCCTCCTATAGCTTTGGGAATTTTCAAAGCATGAGGAATATCCCAAAATAATTTATCTAACATTATCATCTTAGCGCGCTTCATCTTATCAAGCTCTACTGGCAAGGCACCCATTCCATAAATGTCTGCTTGTTTCAAATAAAGAAAACTTAATTCTTGAGACATTTTTGATCTCATTCTTTCCATATAAGTCATTCCTCTATTCCATTTAAAAACTGAAGTATCTAATTCTTTTAGAGCATAATTTAATCTAGAAACTTCCGTTGCTATTGATGCTTTCTCTGAATCCAATAAATGATTTCTTTTACCTATTCTCATTAATTCTTTACCCATTGTATCTTCATAATTTCTGAGTAGGAATTCTTTCTGCTTGTACCAATTCTCTTTAATAGTCATACGTTCTCTTAGCTTTATCCATCTAGCCAAAGCATCTTTTACATTCCCTGACTTTGCACCTCTTCCCCATTTAATAACTTGTTCAGTAACATAATCAGGTGGAAACTTATTAATATCTTTTTTCCAAACTTTTATTGCTTCAGTGAATTCTCCAATTAATTCTTTCTTCATTACGCTAAAAGACTTTACTACTCGATTCCGGTATTGCATTGTTTGAAGAAGCTTGTATCTACTTCCCCTTAAACCTAATGAAGAAGGTAATATAAAGTAAGGAACTTTATCAGAAACTCCAGAATAAATTTCTGTAATAATTCTTTGGTTCAAAGGAATCTGACCGAACTTTACTTTCTCAACTTTTAGAAGTTCTGCTATTACCATTTCTCCTTTGTTCATTTTCTCGGGAAGAAAGAACTTGGATTTTCTTTCAATTGCCTCATTCAATAATCTCCTGAACCGGGAGGTTAAGAAAGATGAATCTTGTGCTAATAATAAAACCGTTCCTTCTCTAAAGGGATCTTCTACTCTTAATTTTTTATTAACCCATCCTGCCTCATCCAAATAATTACGAGCTTGATGAAGAGTATATTCTTTTTCTACCATTGGCCTTAATCGTTCTACGGTTTCTCCTGGTCCAAGTTCTATAGTCCAACGACTTCTAGAAGATGGATACATAAAAGGATAACCAGGCAAAACCTTTCCACGTGCCAATTTCTGATAATCTCTAAAGTCTTTCGCAGCTCCTTCTAAAAATGCTCTTTCGTTTGGAGTCAAATATCTGTTGTAAAAATTATCTTTAAACAAATTCGGAAAGTCTTCTTTCCCTATTACTCCAATCTTCTTTGCGTCCCAGAAGATTTTACGCATTTGAGTTTGAACTGCAATCTCTGCATCTGATGCAATATCCCCAACCTTTTTTGTGAACCAAGTTAAGTCTTGGCCTTTAGGTAAAAGATCATCAAGGCTTATTACTCTAAACTTAAATCCATAATCACTAAACGGAGCATTCTTTAATAGTCCCGTTTGATCTATAATTACTTTAATCCCATCTTTATCCCACTTCTTTAAAAGATTAAATAATGATTCAGTATTTATTGGAGCTGATTTCTTTGCAACCTCATAAAGCCAAGTACCCTTAGGTTGCTTTTTCTTTAAGGCACCAATTACCTTTTCAACTTTCGTACGAAGAACAGGAGATACAACTCCTTTGGTTATTACATCACTAAAATCAATAGGAGAAAATCCTACGCCTAATTGCTTAGCTAAATAATCGTAAGAGGTTAAAGTTTTTCTTCCAACATTCTTCAACTCTATAGGTTTTGCTTTTAATAGATCATCTAATGGGGTCCAATCTCTACCCTTTGTAAATCTTTGAATATCTTTCCACCAATCATCTATCGAAATAAAACCACTTGAAGCTAGGTATGGTCTAAGATCTGAGGCCTGATTAATTTTCTTAAGAAATTTCCGGTTACAAAGACCAACTCCATCTACCCAAATATCTTTCGATTTCATAAGATAACCTCTAGCTGAGTAAACAGTTCCTGCATCTTGAAGCGTGTCTAGAATTCTACCTGGCTCAAATTTCATAGTAGTCAAATCTGGATTTGTGATATTCGGAGACCATGTAACCATTTCGGGAAGAGCCTTCTTAGCATCTAGAACATCTCCAATAAGATATTCTTTCGTCATAGAGTCTATAGATTTTCCTTTGATAGTAATCTCTGGTAGCTTACCCTTCAAATCAGGGAACTCATCTATAAGATTCTCCATTAATTTCTTTCCTTGAGCTGGTTCTATTAAAGAAGATAAGCTTTTCATCTTAATCTCAAGTTCGGGAGACATAACATTAGTCTTAGAAAACTTCCAAGCTTCGTCAGATAGAGGAAGAAGATTATGAGTAACAGCAACTTGAAATGGTGCTGCTATTTTTTTCAAACTCTCTAAACGTAAGATATCATCTTCCATTGAAGCAACTTTAGCAATTACTTTATCTCTTAACTCAGCACTAGAAATTATCTTAGGAAGAGGTATAGCTCTTTCAATATTGTATTGAATCTGCAATGGGTGATTAATTTGATCTCTCAAAGAATTAATTTTCTTATCGATCTGTGAGATAAAATCTGAAGTTAACGGTTGCTTTCCTTCTAATGCTAGAATCAATGAACCTTCTTCACTTAACAATTCAGCTCTATCGGCTCCCATGAAAGATAATAAATCTTCAATTTCTCCTGAAGAAGAAACAATCTTTCTCTGAGTCTTATCTAAATCATCTGTTAGTCCTTTAATCTTTCTCCATATATCTGCTTCTTGCTTTATAAGTAATTTCTTATTAGAACTATATTTCTCAATTGTCTCAATCCTTTTAGTCAACCAAGCCTTATCTGAAACAACCTTTTGATCAGGTAATCCCATTCTCTTAAAATATTCAGAAGTATCTGCAGAAGCCAAATCTTTTTTAAGTCTTGGTAATGAATAGATTTCTTTTAACTTACTCTTAACAACTTCTAATTCCATGCCTGCCTTTTTTAACTTAAGCTCTAATTCTACACTTTGTATTTTGAGAACTCTTAGCTTCTCTTGTTTTTGCCAAGCCTTCTTCCAAGCTTTAGCATTCTTGAAATAAGAAATATTTGTAGCATCTAAATAATGTTTTAAGAAATCATCCGCATCAAAGGAAATTCCTTTTGGTAATTCATCTTTGACTATTCTTCCTTTCACTCTAGGATAAATATCTCCAATCCAATTCTTCACTCCTGAATGACGCAAAGCTATTTCTTGTAATATTTCATGTTCTTTTGTTAAAGCATTTAAAGGTTTTATCTGTAATACTTTCCCAGAAACTTTTCCAGACCTAGTAATCTGAAGAGATTTAATACCTAAGGCATTCATAGACATACCTACTCTTTCATTCCATCCTCTAATAAAATCTTCCATACCTGAAATGTAATCTTTCAAAGTAGTTATCCTAGCCAAAACTACTTTTGAAGACATTCCCAACTGTTCCATTTTACTCAATCCTCTATTTGGTTTAGGAGATGTAAAAATATCTTGAAGATTTTTAAGTTGATCATGAGCTTCTGCTAATGAATCTGGAATTAATCCTTTTGTTTTATCCTTACCCAAGATTTCATCTAACCATCTTTTTCCTTCTTTGGTTTTCTTTAGTTCCTTTTTAAGAACCGTGAAGAAATTATCTACATTTTTATAGAATATCCGTCTATCTATAGGAGTAAATGAAACCCATTTCCCCGTAGAACTTTTCATTAACCAAGCATTCTCTTTCTTCAAATATTTAATTTCTGGCCAATCAAACTTTGCAGACATTAACTTTAAAATCCCATCATCATTAACAGTCTTTAATGGACCTAAGAAAGACTTCCATTTTAAAATATCTAATTGGTTAATAATATCTGCAGGAGTTTTAAGAACTGGACGCACTAAAATTTGAGGAGTTATATTCTGAGATTGAAGATATTTAATAAAGGCTTTATCTTTTTTAGTAATATCGTAAACTTCAAAGATATGTCCTTGTTTTTTAGCTAAGGCAATTTGCTTTTGTTCTAAAATTGATAGCTTACCAGTATCATCTGGCGTTGATAATAGAGTGGTAATCTTTCCCTGGAAAGAATCCATGTTCTCATTGAACCCTTTTAGAACTTTAGTGACATCTTGTCCTTCAACACTCTTTAGTTTTTCTAAGGCCTTCAAAGTTTCTACATGAGATTCTGTTTGCAACTGTAAAGATAATGCTTCTTTGATTGATAATTTTTCAGCAACTGCTATCTTTGTTAATTCTTCTAATCTAACCATTTCTAATTTAAGCTCCTTAGCATCTACTCTCATCTTCTTGAGTAGTTTAGGTTCTAAGTTCAATAACTTTTTAATATCTTTTATTCTAGTTTTAACTTGATCTATAGAAGCACTTCCTAAAGAATGCCTCATCAAATAAGGTTTGCGTTGTGCTAAAACTCTACTAAAACTTTTTTCTGAAATACTTAAAGAAGAATACTTTTTAAGTTGAACAACATCATCTATTCCTGTGTTATTCCAAACAACTGAAGTTTTAATACCAGAGACTTCTTTCCACATATCTGCTGGGTCTACTCCAGTCCTTGTCAATGATTTAATCTTATTATCTCTAATGGTTTTATTATATTTATAGGCTCTAGATTTTCCTAGCTTTGAAACATCTTTTAATAAACTAGATTTTTGAAAGGAAGTTAATTTTTCTCCTACCAAAAGAAGCTTCTGGAATTCTGTCATGCTAGGTCCATCTAAATTCAATATCCATTTCTGTAACTCAAGACGTGGTGTTATCGTTCCTAAAGGAATACGATTTAAAACCATCTTTAATTGAGATAAAGCTTTAGGGTTTAAATCTTTAAACCATTCTAAACCACCAGCTGTTTCTAGATAAGCGTGGACAGAGCTATACTCTTTAACCATCTCCTGCATTTGTTTAGACTTAGCAAAGTATGCAGCCTTTCCCTCGCTAGCTCTTTCAGCAACTGTTTGTTCCCATGGCTTCTTAAAAGAATACCTAAATTCTTTCTTAACTTTTTTATCAGGTGCTAGCTTTTTTAGAATTTCATCTAAATCTATTCTGTCATGAGTGGCAAGTTTAGAATAAAAATTATCTTTGAAATCAGTAACTAGAGCATCAAGATAAGAATCTCCCCTATAATAATCATGCTTACCTGGACTAACCACAGGCGTTAATCTTTTAGATCCAGCAGTTTGTGCTTCCCATTTAGTAGTTGGAAAACTAGTATCAAGAGTATAGGCAGTATATTTCCTAAGATTATTCATCCGCATTTTGACTATATAAGCAGAGACATCTTGAAACATTTGAGGTAACCCTCCTGCCTTATAAGCATTAGGATCCATCAAGAAAGTAATCACTCCATTTTTCTCTGTTACAAAGAAGCGTTGACCTTGAAGCTTCACACGTTTTGTTTCTGAAACCATATTAATCTTTACTCCATCTGATATATTCATGATCTCTTCAGAACCTTGAAATAAGAATCTGCCTCGCTCTGTCTCTTTTACAAAATCATCAAAGAGATTAAAAGCTTTATTAATATCAGTGAGATCATCTGCATAGGTTTTGAGATAATAATCTTTTACTGCATCAATGGCACCCTGTCCCTTTGATCTAGTTAATGCAAAATAAGCACTTCTAGTTTTACTGGAAGCACTCTGAACGCTTTCGTTCATCATTTCAGAAACAAACTTCGCTCTAGGTTTTGCTATTTTGTAAGTCTTAAATATATCCTCTAGAATCCCTTCTGCTTTCGGATACTTCTTGGCTAGTTCCCAAACATCAAAAGCAGAAAGATTAAATCTTTCTAGAAAGTCTAAAGTAGCATCAGAAGGTTTTTTCCATGGGACACTTAAATAATTTGTAAGCTCATCATAAATAATCTTAGGAGCTTTTTTATATCTTTTACCAATTGTTTTAACTGCATCATCTATCTCTGCTGTTATCACATGTTTATTTAAATCTCCTAATGCTCCTGAAGTTTCATTTGCCGCTTTTCTAAATTCATAAGGATATCGTTTCAGAAGAGATGTTTGCATTAACCAAGATCTTCCTCTATTCAAATCGGGCAATGGCATCGTAGCATATTTACCTTTTCCCGTAGGCAATGTTAAGTAAGAAAACTTACCACCAAACTCTGGTGTAATAGGTTTTCCTTTAATAAAACGAAGAAACTCAGAATTCCAATCAAATAAGCCTTGCATCTTTCCAGCCCAAGTATATTTACTACTGAGGGAAGCAAACTTGGAAGCGCCTTTTAACTTAAGACCCCTTCCTAATTTTCCAGCTCCACTCATTAAAGAACCCCAATAAATATTTTGAGGATCTGTAACAATCTCTAGGAACAAATTAGCCAGTTGCATTCCAACTGGATGTTTAGTTTCAGCCTTTACCCTTACTTCAGAAGGTAATAAATTAGTCCATTTAGGTGCGGTATCAAACCTAGGAACTCTGATTGTTATACCTGCTGGAATATGATAAGGATCTTTTATATGCGGATTTAAAGCAACAACATCAGTTATAGTTAAAGATCTACCTATAGGAATTATATCTTCAATGTTGGTTTCTTTCTTAAATTTTAAATCTTCATAAGCATCAGGGTTTTGAAATGCATCTAAAAGCTGACGATTCGCTTCCATTGTTCCTACCTTATCTTCTAGTCCTTCTACCGGTATATTAATCCATGTATTGATCTGTTCCATCCTTGCAACCCATCCTTCATCCTTCCAATATTTTAATTCTTCTTCTGTGAAATCTTTTGGTTTCCAAATCGCAGCACCCATACTATAACCTAAATAAGAAAGATCCATAACAGTTCCAGCAATAATATATTGGAGTTGTGGCAAAATATGTTTCCTATAAATATCCTCGTTCCACCAATTGAATACTTGAAATACTTGTTTAGGACCTGGTATATCAGCAATGTTTCCAAAAACTACACCTACATAACCCATGGCACTTTCTCCTTTATGTTCCCACCAACTATGAAACTTATCTTTAAAAGGATGCATATATCCTTCCATGATATCTCGTTGATGTTCCCATGCTCGAAACTCATAACCAGTTAGAGCCGACTGATAATTATATTGTGCATTACTTAATTCCTGACTTAACTCTAACAACTTAGTATTTATAGAATTAGTACTTTCTACATAAGCATCTATATCTCTCTGAGCATCTTTGAATCGGTCTTCTAAAAGATTAGTTTTCTCTTTAATCTTAACTTCATTATCTTCATACCAAATTCTATTCTTTTGAAATTGTTGAATATTTTTTAATAATTCTGTTTGAGGCCTAGCAACTTCAATAGAATATTTTGAAATTCCCTCAATGAAATCAGGAGATTGAAAATAGTTTACAACTTTTTCTAGTTTATCTGAGATTTGTAATGAAAGATCATTTGACCTAGCTGAAAGATTATTGATTCTAAGATTATTAATACTATACCAATCCATAATATCGTTCAGTTTCCCAGATAAAGATATAATCTTATCAACATTTACTTTATTGTCTTCATAAAACTTTTGTAAATTAATAATAGCTTCATCAGAAAGATTTTCAATATTCTCCTGATCCTTAAAAAAGGTATTCATTTCTGGTGTTATTAAAGAGTTAAGTTCAGTTTGAATTTCTTCTGATTCTTTTTCTATAGTTTCAGTAGATTCCATGAACTCACCCTGAGTCTCTTGAAAAGTTTTAAGATTCTTCAACGCAAGATCTAAGTCTTGAAATTCCTTAGGAGATCCAAACTTCTCTTGAATATCCTTAGAGAACTTTGACATTTTCATAGAGTCTAAATTCTCAGGCTTACTAAGAAAATCAGAGATTAAATCCATCTCTTCAGACATTAACTCTATAATCTTCTCTTGAATCTTATTGTTTTCTTCAACTCTTTTATTAGCCTCTGCAAGAAATGGATCAACTTTCTCTAAAGCCTTTTGATGTTCTTGTATTTTTTCATCTACTAATTTTCCCATCTCTTCAGAAGTTTTTTCTTCATCAAATCCTGTAATATCACCAGTATCATTATAAAGAAAAACCATTCCATTCATCTTGGCATTCTCGATAGTGTCATCTAACTCATCTGCTATGCCACGGAATTGTTGCCACGCTACACTAGGATCTGCCTTCTTCTTTTCTTCTTCCGTTAACCCTTCTAAATAATCTTCGTTCCAAGTTTGGAAAGAAGTAGGAATAATTGCAGGAGTAGACATGGCATGTTCAGCCTGTTGTGCTGGCTCTAATCTTGTTAATAAATCATATATCTCTGCTTTATTCTTTACTATAAATTTATCGGCTACTTCTTTTCCCTTAGGAATAACAGGACCTGGAATCAAAGGAGTCTTAGCTGTTGGAGCTGCAACGACAGGAGGCATTTGCCATGGAACCTGCCATGCTGTAAGCAATTTACTTACAACCCCTGACAGTTGTCCACTTGATATTTCCTTAACTTGTTTCGCTGTAGGAATTTCTTTAGTATATTCCGCCACATCAAAAACAGCCTTCTGAATTTCAGTTCTAAAAGGCTGTATTACATAAGTTTTAATAAAGGTTCCAATTGAATCCCATAAAGACTTATTCTTTTCTCCTGTTTCTATTTCCTTTTCTATTTTTAAACTTGGAACTAAATTCCAGTTATCAGGAATCTTGTTATAAATATCTAAAGCAACATCAACTTGAGGATAAACAGTATCTAATTCTTTTAACAATTTCTCCCTAGCTCCATCTACTCCGTAATCTCCTTTAAACAATTTAGTAATACCAGCTTGTAATGCCTGAGAATAAGCTAAGGGATTTTGATTGCTAAGTAGTTTGGGAATCTTTAAGGAAGCTCCTGCCTTTATGACATTCTTATCCTTAACATAAGGATTCAATTTCATAATCGCATTCACTGAAGTTGAATACTGTTTAGCTAAAGCAGAAAGAGAACTTCCCATTGGAATTTTAATCTCAAAAAATTTCATATTTTATTTTCAAACAAATTTATTTCCAAAACATCATCTCGGAAATCTTTCCACACTTTTCTTTTATTTTCCCTAAGCATTGTGTGAAGTTAACTTCGTGTTTTTTAACAGGCAATTTTTGCTGTATTACTCTAATCTCGGCCTGGAATCCCAATCGTTGATAATAGATTTGGCACAGCCTATGAGTATTAGTATATAATTTCTTAGTTTGATAAAGCTCTTTTTGATTATTGAATGGATGATAAATCCAAAATAATCCTTTAGGTAATTTTCCAAATGGAATCTCCTTATGGAAAATTAACAAATCAGGTTCAAAGATTTTCAAACACTTCCTTAATTCTTTTAAGTTATCGCCAGTGTAATGTAAAATATTAGGATGAGAGTCTGCAATCTTAACTCCTCGTTTTTCTAAAAAAGTTTGTAGATAATCTAAATTAGGATAAATCTTTATAGTAAGCATAAATTTTAATTAATAATTTAATCAATAAGGGGAGAAGTTGTTCGTGCTATTCCTTCCCCCCCTTTTCGGATCTAGGAATCTTTTGGTAATCTTGTCCCTGTTTAAATCTTCTCAATCGTAGAAGGAGTTCAATCACCTCTGAAATGTTCCTAAGTCCGAACATTCGGTGCCAACAACGGTGTTTCTCTATATCAATTAATAGAATGTTACTGGGTTTAGAATTGCCTCCCCTACTTTTTGGTTGAATATGGTGATGATTCCGCTTTCCATACCTTCTCTTGGAATGATGACTACGATTTTCGTGTCGTAATCTTTTCTTGAGCCTCCGGTTGCCTTTCCCCATTTGGCTCATCTCCCTTATCCCATAGCTTCTTGCCACAATTCATACAGTAGCTTCCACTTGAATCAGTATAGATAAACGCTCCGCAACACGGTGACACTTTACTCACCTCCCTAAAACACTTCTCTTTTATAATATCACAAACAAAAATCCCCAGTCAATAGATAGGGGATCTTTGGTGTGCACAAGGAAACACAAATGCTAGTTTGTAGGTTCGAGTCCTACTCACGAAAACGAGAATTCTAACTAAGCTTCTGTCAAACCAGTAATCGCTCCAAACTTTCTATTGCAAGAAGTTGTAAGAGCACCGTAGCCAAAGATTGTCAATTGAGCCCAATCTTTACCTTGTGATCTTAGTTGTTCCCATCCTGTGCTCTCAAATGCTTTCAAAACTCTCCAGTGCATATAGCGTTCATTAATGAAGAACAATTTCTGTGAAACTGGAATAAGAGGATCGGCAATCATTGGAATGTTCTTGAAGGAAAATCCTTCAAAACCACCATCAAAAGTCCTTCTGTTCTTATCTGCTTGGACAGTAAGATTAAGATTTGGATATCTAGTTCCTGAAGCTCCAGTAACTACAACCTTGCTTAAATCTGACTCATACTTTTGAAGAACTCCTTCAGAAGTAACAATCAAAGTAGCAGGATCTTCATTACCATACTTCTTGGTAGCATACCAAAGCGTATTCAAAATATCCCAGTCTAGAGCTGCACTCTTGTCTTCGGTCACTCCTTGCCACCAGTCATACTTGGTCTTTTGAATATTTCCAACTAGACCAGTACCTTTAACGATAGCTTGAAGTCCAACCATTGCATCTCCACCATCTGCTTGATCAGCATAGAAATCTGTAATCAAATCTTTCCTCAATCTCCTGGTTGCATTTCTCATTTTAAGAGCAACAATATCAAACATTCTTTCTCTTCCTTTGTTTACCTCAGCATCGATATTGTGAATTTTGAGAGTATTGTGGTACATTTTCCACGCAAACTCAGCTGCTCCTAATATATCACCACTTCCTGCACCCCAAGTATCTGTCTTTCCGTAAGCACCAGTTGCATTAGTAGTATCAGCGTAATAGGTAATAGTATATGCAGTCGTAGTTGCACCAGTCCCTTCATAGTTGGAAGTTAACTCAAGAGTATCAGTATTAGTTCTAGAAAGAATTGCATAACTCTTAGAGCTTGCATCATCATCTAAAATTGAAATTCGTCCCTTATTGGTAATTCCAGTAGGAAGAGTTGCGCTTGAAAATTCTACAGTAGCATCACCATTAACAGCTGTTGCAGTACCGGTATCATGAGTCTTTGCTTCTTCAGCAACTTCACCTATCTCTAATGGTTCAGCAATGCTGCGACCATCAAATGAAGGTAATGCTAATCCAAACTTTCCTTCTTTAGCAATTCTGAAAATACGTTGTAAAATTGGAGAAGACTTGAAAATCTGATTCGTCACGACTGGCATAAAGTGAATTTGTGTCGCCGTGTTTATTTCTGTTATCGGATCCATTTTAGTATTAAATTGTGAATATTATTACAGGGCTTTATACTCCTCCACCTTCGACCTTCGCTTTATCTAATGCACTTCCCCACTCATCATCTCCTGATCTTATTTGAGATGGAGACTGAGGTACTGCACCTGGAGCTACAGGCGTTACAGGAGCTTCGGGAGAACCAGGCGACTGAGGAATGGAAATTCCACCTTCCTCTTCTTTTTTAAGTTGCGCCTTGTACTCTTCGATATTCGATTCCTTAAATTTGTCTAATTCTGCAGCTCTCCTCAAATGAGAAGCTTCTGCTAACTCTTTAATAGACATGTCTGTACCATCTTCAACTGCTAATAAAATTTCTTCTTTAGAAGCTTTAGGGAATTCAGTTAAAGCTGATCCCATCTCTACTTCTAATTTAGTTACTGCTTCTCTAGTTAAAAGACCCTCTAGTTCTTCTTGCATTTTTCCTCTCACTTCAGAATCTTCTTTAATAGATTTCTCAATTTCTTTCTCAATCTCAACTGATTCTTTTGGAGTTTCTGTTGATGCCGGTTTATCTTTCGGGACTTCTTTTATTTCTCCTTCTACAGGATTTGCTTCAGGAACTTGAGATCTTAAAACCATTTCTTCTAAAGCAGTATCTAAGGAATCTTGAAGGACTTCGTTCTTTCCTTCTAGTTCCTCATTTTTACCTTCTATGGTTTCTAACCGATCTGATAATTCTTTAAACTTAGTATCTTCCTCAGGGGCTGGCTTAGGCTCTTCCTTAGCAGGCTCCTTTGAAGGTTCTTCTGGTTTTACAGAAGGATTATCTTTAATTTCTTCTGGCATGTTTGTATCTTACTAAGCTCGTTTTGACTTTTCGATCTTCCACCTTCTACTAGCCTCTTTCATAGCCTTTGAAAGCGGAGTAAATCCCGAATCATAACAAGCTTTAATAAGGCTTAAATAATCTTTAGTCTTAGGAGGAAGAACCTTCTTAGGATTTTTCTGATTGATATTGATCATGGACAAATTCTAATTTAGAAGATTAAAGTAGTAACGCTATGCTACAACTTTTTTCTTCTTCCTAAGAATCCGTGCCGCTCTTCTTCTTGTCGTCTCTGTTTTATTAGGAGTATTTGATCCTTTCTTCCAAATAGTAGCACATTCTTTAATGTCTTTTCCTGCTTTTCTACAACGTGAAAGGAACACAATATACTTTTCTCCTTTTTTAACAATGATGGCGGCACCTTTGCTTGGGGTAGATTCCTTAGCATAGGGAGCAGCTGCGCCATAACCTTCAGGTAATTTAATTTCTTCTGGCATGATTTTTATTCACCGGATTATATTTATGTATCTTGATCGACCTTTATCAATCTATATTTTAGAGAACATTGTCTCCTCTATTAAGAATAATCCTTTCATAGATTGTTTGTCAAGACCTATCGTTTATAAAAAACTTTTAAGTTCTAACTTTTTAATGAATCCATTCTCTAATTTGATTTTCTAAAATCTTAATTCGCTTATCAAACCAGCCTTCTTCGCAATAAGATTCTGGTGATTGACCATGAAGTTTCCATGTATCTTTATCATCATAATCAATTGCCTGAAGACCATCTGAAGTAAATAATAAATTACGCAAAGACATATCAGTAATCATGTCATTCGTTTTCCTAATCTCTCCATAAGTCTTTCTAGCTGCCATTGTAATCCAGAATATTCCCGGATAGATTATTTTCCACATTGCAAATTGATGAAGATTCAAACCTGGAATCCATTCTCTATCCTTCCTATCTAATCTCCATCCTTCTTTCTTGTTCCAACTAATCTTATGTTTACCATCATCTGCTATTCTATGGAACTCAGGATTCCTTGCTCTGAAAATATCTCTTTTAATATCAGGACTCATGTAAGATCCCGGTTCCCCAATAAGCTCAACCTCCTTGAAATACTTCTCTAAAGTTTTCTTAAAGGGAGAAAGCGCCTCTATCGTAGCTAACCCAGCTGACTTCTCTTCTGGTCTGGGATGTTCAATAATAAGTTCGGGAGATATTCTTGCCACATATTTAAGAATCTGATCAGCTTCAATCGCAGTATAATAATGAAGCATAGAAAACATTAAAACAACATCAATAGCTTCATAGTATGTAGAAAAGAATTTAGCCATCTCTATACTAAAATCATGATGACATAATATTACATTCTTTAATTTATTTCTTTTGATAATCTCTAATTGCTTCTTGGCATAATCTATATTCTTCTCAACTGAAGCAACTACAGAATTTGGAACTTCTCTTGCAATCTTAATTGTAAAATAACCTAAGTTTGATCCTATATCTAAAAAAGTCTTATGAGATTTTAAGTATGGTTTAATTATATCCCATCTTTCCTGACAGCTCTTTCTCATTCCATGAACTTCTACCTCACCATTAATTTCTACATCTTGATAATCTATCATATTATTTTTCTGGAGGTGCAGGAATTTTATCCTTAACCTTCTTACCTAATGCTACTTGTAACATTTCTTTAGAATCAAATTGATCCTTCGCTTTCCAGAAATAAAATTTAACCGAATAGAAATGTTTTACCGTTCCACTCTTCACGGCCTTCAACTGCCAATTCATTAATTCATCTGTCTTTAATTCTCTCTCAACTAAACGATTATAATATCTACCATTGAGATAATTTCCTAAAAAAGTACAATCAATAAAATCTAATTCCCTTCTATGTAAAACTGCTGGCTTAAAGAATTCAATAGCTATCATAAACGCAGGAAGATTCTTAGTAGGGTTACCTGGGGAGTTAGGTTTAAACCATTGATTCTTTACTTTCATCCATTCAATACGATCCTGTCTTTCAGCTATCCCCTCTTTAGCCATTTCTTTATCCGCTCTTTCTAATAAAAACTTAGAAAGCTTCTTACCTCCCGGAACAATACTTTGATAACCTTTAACTGTACCTAAAACTTTATTCTTAGCAGTGCCAGTCCACGGAGCTCGGAATGGAGTTAACCCAAACCAGGTCGAAGCAGACTTCTTTTGAATCCTCAAATCATAATGGGATTTAGCATCATGAGAATCAACAGCCTTTAATGGATCTTTACCAGCTTTTAATGCCTTGTTAATTACAGCTTGGACATCCGAAAGCTTAGTCATGTCTGAACCTTCTGATACCCAACCATGTAATTGCAAAGTAAATTTAGCTGGAATAAAATCTATATATTCCTCATGTTTATTCTCCTTTAATGCTTTTCCCAAAGCCTCTTTGAGTAATCTTGCCTTAGTCTTTACTCTCTGTTTTGCTTCAGAATATAAAGCATAATGTTTCCCAGGTTGAATTTTTCTAGGGAGGTAAGCCATAATATATTCTTACTAATTAGCATACTCATTTTGAGGAACCCTTCCTTTCTTTGATGGTTCGTCTGGACTTCTTGGTTCTTTCCCCGTTACTTGAATAAAAATAGGAGCAGTAGATTTACTTTTCTGAAATAGAAAATGAACCCTTGAAGCATATTTCCCCAAGGCCTTTTTAATCTTAGCTATATCTATCTCTTTAGTAACAACAATATCGATATCTCGTAGAGTTGCGCCTTCTGTGACTATTCCTCCTACTACATAAACATTTCCCTTTAATCCTCTAATGTTTTTTAATAATCTAGTAATCGTTCCACACATTAACAATCCTAATTTTTTATCTTTCTCTAAATCAGAAGGGGAACCTTTTGGTCCTTTTTCTTTTCCAGTACCTAAAAGTTTCCCCTTTTGATTAGAGCGGATACCAGAACCTGGACATGGTTTTGTTTCCTTAACGCTCATTATTGAATCTCCATTTCATTTATAATATCTTCTAGCATTTTCCTTTTAACCTCTAGAGGAAGATCTCTCTTCTTTAATTCATCTATTCTATTAATAGCTTTCTTAAGCTCTGCATCTGATGGAGTTCCTTTCTTTAGAAAACCCTTTACCTTACTGAAATACCATTTATTATACTTCTCAAACACATCGGCCATCTTCTGAACAGGAGTAACCAAGGTCTTAAAAACAACCTTAGTCGCATCCGGTAATCCCTTAACAGTCTCTAGGATTATACGATTCTGAGTCTTCAATTCCTCCCTAGTCTTAAGTCTCGTCTTAAATACCTTCTTCGTAGCAGCCGGCAATCCTTTAATTGTTTCTTTATATATTTCTGCGGGAGTAATCTTTGCCTTCTTCTGTCTCAAGATTCTAGCTGCTGTTTGTCTCTTAGAAACTTTCCATTTCTCAAGTTCAGGAGAAGTCATTAATTTAGAAGAACCATCTTCAAACTTAACTCTCTTTTTCAAATCTTTAAGATCTTGATATTTTTTAGATGGATCCTTCCTAAGAATTTTCGCAGCCTTAACCTTTGAAGGATCTGCTCTCTTAGCACCTTGTTCAAGAATCTTAATTGTCTGACCAGTAAAAATCTTACTCTTGTTCCTAATCTCAGGATTCATCTTTAAGATATCACTAACAGTAGACTTCGTCTTTCTTGCTAAACCCCAAAGAGTATCTCCTTTTTTAATTTTATATGTTGTCGTCATGTATTTTATTATTATGTTTTACTTGCTGGCACACCAGCTGCGACCTTTCTCTTTAACTCCTCTACTAACGCTGGCATCTTTTCTTTTTTCCATTTCAAAAACTTGGGGTGCCATTCATTCCATTCTTGCTCTGATCTCGATGTTAAGAAAATCTCTTTAATTAAATCCATTGAATCAGAACCCCCAATACCTACTTGAGAAGTTGAAATTTTCTTAGGTGTAATCTTTCCTTCTTTCCAGGACCTAGGACTAGGAGCATACCATCCAATAGAACCATCTGGCTTCAAAGTTACGTGATTAATATTTACTCTTATAACTTCTCCAGGCTTAGCCGTAACTTCAGACTGAGCATACGTTTGACCAATGTAGGTTCCATCTTTTAATTCACACTGAAAGATAGGTAGTCCTGTTTTAGTTTTCTCCACAGCAATAACCTTAACATCTACATCAAACATTTTCTTCATCTTATAAGTACAATGAGTGGCCCAGTATGCAGCGTTGATATCTCTGATTACAATTCCCTCAGCAGACATATATTTCTTAGCTAAAGGAATTACATCCTTTCTAGTTTTAGCAATTCCATGAGCAACTCTTTGGATCTTACCGCTCTGATGTGTTCTATAAGGAAGATATAAATCTAATATTGCTGATCGTTTAGTAAATGGCAATGATGCTAAACTCTTATCTTTAACATAGAGAACATCCCAACAAATATATCGTAGAGATTCTAATTGTTGAGAAGTAGGTTTCCACTTACCATGGATATATCCAGCTACATCTTTTCTTTCTACTCCCTTCATTACTAATTCTCCATCTAAAAGAACATCGTTCTTAAACTTTTTCTGAGCTGTGTCTAATATAGTTTGAACTCTAGCCTTAGGCCATTCTGTTCCTACATCGGAATATATCTTAGCCTTGCCATCATGAACCCATAAGAAGGCACGAAGACCATCAACCTTGAAAGAAACATCGTAACTAGCCTCGGGGATAATCTGCTTTAGTCGATCTAAGGAATAAACTTCGTGAGGTTGAAAAGCTTTCTTCTCAGGTTTATGAGGAGTTGGAATCTTCCAAGGAACTATAGAGATAGGTTTAATATCTCCAGTAAAAGGAACACCAATAGATTCTGGTTTAATCTTTACATTTTTAATAAAAGTTTGTGGCTGTTCTTCTTTCTCATAATCCAACGCTCTCTCAAATGGATGAAATTCAAACAAGTAAAGATATAATCTATTACCCTTCCACCATCTTTTCTTCTGTGCATCTGTTACCAAATGATATTTCTGAGTCTCGGTGAAATTGAAATCTTCTATAATTTCTCTAACAATAATTACTCCATAAACTTGCTTGCCACAAAGTAAGAACGGCTTACCTAAAATATCCCACTTTCTAGCCTTGATAAACATTAGTTTCTTTCCAGTGAAAATTTCTTTAGCATGAGGTTCTTTCATGTAAAGACCCGGAAGATTTAGGAATTTCTTAATCTGAGAGATCCTAATTGTCTTAGATCTTCTAATCAATTTTTGAAGAGTATCATTCAAAGAGATAGAACTCTTTTCTGCTACAGGTTTTTCAATCTCTGCTTCCTCTTTCCTTACATCTCCTTCTATTGCTTCCTCTGAAGTTTTTAATTTAGTTTCAGGCCTTCCTCTAGTCTCTTCCCTTAACTCTTCTGAAGGAACCAAAGGCTTACCTTTTATCTCTTGAGTCTTTTTTCCTTCCTCAGGTGCAGGTTCTAGTGCTGGAGCAGGTTCTTTAACCTCTACCTTAATTTCTTTTTGTTCAGGAGGAGGCGTTTCCTTTTCCTTCTTAGCTTCTACTAAAACATCTGAAGCTAAATCAGCTAGGATAAAGGCTACTCTTTCCATTTCGTTTTCATTACAGCTTACCAAGACCTTACCTTCTGCAATTGGTGTTAGATAAAAACGATACTCAAGTTTACCTACAAGTCTTTCTGAAACTTTTTCTATTATACTTTTAGGCTTTGCTGTTTCCATTTCTGCTCTCAATCCTACGGCAAACTCTTGATTCTCTTTTGCTTCCATCTTTATCTTCTCCATTAACTTTCTTGGTTGAGAATGTCCTAATTCTTTAAGAGCTTCTTCTTGAGGAATCAATTTGTTTTTCCATTTAGATAATGAGAACATTCTACTCTCATAAGTATCTTCTGAAGAGAATCCAAAGAATCTTTCTTGAGCAACATAATAAGTGTCTTGAGCAAATATTTCCCCTACATTCTTAAACTTATATTTATCTATAGCTTTCAACTTATGAGCTTTTAAATATTCAATTAAATACATATCAAGATCTGAAAAAGCGCCTTCTATCAAAGAAGCTTTAGAAGCTAGTTTTCTAAAGGAAGCTTTTATTAATCTTGTAACGGCACCTCTCTCTCTAACTCCCGCCATTGGAGAACCCAAAAACATAGAAGTTAATCCTAATTGTTTCATCATCTGATCTACTATTTTATCAGATTGCTGAACTGCATAAGTTGGGAGAGAACCAGGACTCCTAAATCCTATATCTCCTTCCCTATTCTTCGCGATAATAATATGTTTATATCCTTCTTTCAATGCTCTCTGAACTAAACTTATATCTATTCCGGCATCATCGTCATAAACTAATAAAGGTTTAGCAATAGACTTAGATGATTCCTCTACGCTTTCTAAAGAGTCTTGATACTTAGACAAAAGCTTTCCTAATCTTTGCATCAATGGAATAGGATAGAATGAATTTAATAAATCAGTATCAACCGCTGTAAAAAATGGGTATCTCTTAGGATGTGGAAAGGCTTGCTTATAAACTACCTGACCACCCTCTGTTAACACAATATTTAAATCTAAATCTTTAATCCAAATGTCATATAGACCTACTTCTTCTAAGTTGGCAAAAAGTCCAATTCCACTATTAACCTCTCTACTAAGATCAATCCCTTTAACTTTTGCAAGAGCAGAACGCCTTGCTTTAGTCTTTCTAATAACCATAGGTTGCTTTTGGATATCTGTAATAGAAGGATCTCCTGGAATCAATTCATAAGGGGTAAGATAGTAATAACTAAAACCATCAGTATAAATACCAAAATAACCATGAGCTAACAATTCAAAAACTAGACCCCTAATATACTTTCTACGATCCGCTCGTCTATGAATCTCAGTTAGATAACTCTCTAAGTAATCTGCATAGGCTTCATAAGGTTCTTGATCTTCAACTGGCCAAGGCTTTACTTTGGTTTTGAATTCAGAGTTTGCAATCTCGTCAATAAATGACGAAATTAAATACCCCAAAGGATTATAAGGCTCTGGGGAATAAGAAGTTAAAGCATCTAATACATCTATCTGTGGAAACACATCTCTCTTAATTAAAGAAACTGACTTACCAAAATAAAAATAAGATAGATTCTTTTCTGTTGCATTAAGAAACTTAACATGCTGTGTCTGAGCTGCTAAAACTTTTTGATAAATTGCATTTATATCATAATCCATATTATTTTTTCACTGGTATTACTATTACTCCTGTTGGGTTTGCTATTTTACGAATAGTCCTTTCAAAGTCTTGCGCACACCATTCTTTAGAACCAGGGAGAACAGTATCTAGACCATCTTGAGGAATCAAATTTCCTTTATAAGTTGCCGTATCAGGAAACAACATCTTAGCTCCAACTAGAAAGAAGTTTAAAGCATGAGCAAGATCATCCTTCCCTACTTTTTTCCATACCTTTCTAACGGAGCCATATCTTTCTTGATAATCTGGAACCAAATTCTTTAAATGCTTAAACAATAAAGTTAAAAAAGGAGTATCGTATTTAAACTTTATATATCCTTCCTTGATAGATTCATACATGAAATCTAAACTGTCAGTTCTTTCTAAGTTAATTATACCTTTTGTTCTCAGAATTTCAAAGTAATTCTTTTGAGATCTAAGATTTCCCCATATCTTTAAGTTCGCTAGAAAGAATTTCTTAAAGCCATACTTCACTTGAATCTGTTTTGCTATATGCTTATCAGGCATCATATCCATTATAACTAACTCAGGTCTAAAATGTGCTAATCTATCTTCTAGTTCTTTCGGACTCTTCAGAATTTCCGCTGCTGTAATCACTGCTGAATTCTCCCCCACTGTCCCACAAACCATTTGAAAATTATCTCCTTGATCTACTCCGCATATTACATGCTCTGTCTTTAAGGTCTGCCATAGATCTTCATTGATCGTAGCTAGCCCCAAAGTCTCACTGGTCATTTCGTTTCTATGCTCAACGAATGGTAATCCTAAAGTATAATTATGAAAATGTTTAGGCGAGTCTTCTGAAAATGATTTAAGAATTCTCTTTGCTGGTACCCAGGGTGCCATTAACTTATTAATAGCATAACCATGCATTGGTCTACCGGGATATTTCGCTACCCATTTCCCTCGCTTCCTAGCAATATCAGGTAAATCTTTCCTACAAAATTTACAAACATAAGTTTTCTTTTGCCTACTAATAGATTCTGGCCAAGTAAGCGTCTGCCATTTTAAACAATGAGGACATTGGATCCACCATTCTCTCTGATCTGATTCTTGATATAATGCTGAGATTCCAGTATTTGGAATAGATGGATAACCTATAGAATAAATTATATCTAATGACTTCGATCCTTCTAACCTCTCTTCATACATTGATCTAATATCTTCTTTCTGAAAATCTAATTCATCAACAACTAATATATCAGCATCAATGGATTGTGCGCGCCAAGCAGACCAAGAACCTCTAAAGAAATAATATGATTCACCAATCCTCTTCATGGTTGAAGACCAGATAGGCTTTGAACGAAACGCTACCTTCACTACCTTCTCTCTAAGACCTACTGATCTTTCAACGATTGGATCAAACTTGGAAGTAACAAAATCTCTAGCTTCTCCTCCCGTAGGTAATGTATAAATAATTGAAATGGAATCATCGAATCCTGAATATATAACTTTTAAAATACTTGTAAACGAAACCCCAACTTGGGTTGGTTTTTGAACTACAATTCTTTTCGCATTATCTTGGATATAGTCCAACAGAAAATAATGGTCATCAAACTCAATCGGCTGACCCTTGTTCGTCAGTATCTTCTGTTCCCGTATCCAATTGAGGATTAGCTTGTGGTCCTTCATCATCTGGTATTTTTAAATTCTCGAAACCAAATTCCTTTGCTATCTTCTGAACCTTGTTAGCAGAGAAATCAGTTTTGAGAATATTCATAATTAAATTATACTGCCTAGGATTTATTATTTGAACTGAATCCTTAAAACTTAAAATTTTAATAAGGTGCTTAGAAGCACTATCCGCATCTAATCCTTCTACGGTTTTCTTTCCTGTAACAACATCCCAATAAATTTTGAAGACCTCATCAACTGCTAATACCTTATTCACTTGGAAATTAAACAAAACCTTAGAAAGGTATTTCTCTAACCTTCTTAAAAAAAATGGGTGAGAAACAACTTGTTGAACTGATTGAAGTTGTTTGTCGGTTAGCTCTGCAATATTCCGAACTGAATTCCCATTAATCAAAAGTCTAAATACCTCTAATCTTTTAGGACTTCTCCACCATTTTTGTTCTTCTGTTATAACTGATGGAGATTTTGTTGGCATATGGATTTAAATGAATGATTTAAATCTTCCAAAATAAAACTCCCAATCACTAAAGCAAGAATTTTGAGAGCCAAATTAATCGGGAGAAACGCAACTAGAACTAGAAGACCTATATACAATAAAAAGATTAAAGAAAAATAAAACCCCTGCAAACCTTTTCCCTTAGAGGAAGAATTCTCTTTTGTTCCAGGTTGCGGAGTTCGTGGAATCAATATAGTTTCCTTTTTAGTTTCTGGCATATATTTTAAATTAATTTTCTACTTATAGAATAACTCATAACTAATTTCTTTGTCAAGATTTTTTATCTAAAGAAGTCCTTAGTTTAGTAATCTTTCCATCCTCAATTCTGTATAAATACTTATTCCATTTAGTATCTATAATCCAACATATCTTTGCACCTTTCTTGGCACGCTTACCCCATTCTGTTTTCTTATGGGGATCTTGTTCTATAAACAAAAGATTATTAATATCATACCTCTTAAGACCGCCTATCTTTCTAAGAGGTATTTTAACCTTCTTATAATAAACATCTTTGCCAGCAAACATTGCTTTATAAAATATTAGAATCAAAGGTTTTTTAGGTATCATGATTTTATAAACTTAAATCTATCGTAGTCAATCTTAATTATAAAATACGCCTAAAAAAAAAGCAAGCGCAGGCCTAAGCCACGCTTGCAATTTTCCGGTGTACAAGGACTCACCTATTTAATCCTTAATAACTTCTTCTATAACTAGGCGCATCTTCCTTCAGTGTTAATAATATTCTGAATGCTTTATTATATTCTTTCATTTCTTCTATTAATGAATTCTGAGATACCCCAAAATCAATAAGCTTTCCTTTTATTTCTTTATAAGGTTTTCTGAAATTAACTTCCCTATCTACAAATTCCTTGAATTGATCCAAACCAGAATATTTACTCAAGGAAGTATTTAAAGAAAGAAAATTCTTTTTTAAATCTGCCTGTATTTCTTGATATTCTTTCCATACCTTTATACTCTTTTTCAAAAAGAAAAGAAACTTATTCAATCCTTTGTTATTAATTCCTTTTACTTCTCTCAATTTTAAGAAGTCTACATTGTATTGGCTTGAAGAATATACACCTTTTCTAAAACTTATCTTTTCTGGTTTAAGATAATAAGGAATAATACTAATGCCTCCATGGCATCTTGGATACTTCACTCCATGCTTAGCTGTTAAGCAAAGCGAAGAAACTTCTCCAACCTCATTGTTCAAATAGATTACATCTGTATCTTTCTTCATCATTGATCTTGCAACTAACTGAAGCTCGCTTGATATAGATCGCCAATTCCAAGTGAACTTTCCTTTCTCTTCATTGTTTAATAGAATAGGATATAACGACTCTATCGAATCCCAAACTTCTGTTACAAGATTACTCTTTCTAGTATCTAATTTCCTAACTTCTCCTTGTAATCTAATAGCTTCCTTAACCTTATCTTTTAAATTCATATTGCATTCTTTTTTAATTGTTCTAAGACTTTAAACGGTCTATTATATTCTTTAATCCTTTCAATAATTTCATTAACAATCTTAAGTATTTCTCTTTTTCTATTTTCTAAATTGGTTAAGACTACCTCAAATGTTTCATAATCTTTCCAGAACTTTTCTAATAGATTATTAAATCTAACTCTAACTTCAGATCCTCCATATCCAACATCATATTCCTTCATTTCTCTAAGATTTAGATTAATAAACTGTCCCTCTTTATCTCTTAAATCAATCTTAAAATCCTGCGAACTTAACATAACTCGGTTTTTTCCAGCTGTATAATAACCACCAGAAATATTCTTTGAACCTTCAGGAACTTTAGGTTCTAGAAATTCTTTCAAAGTCTTTTCCCATCCTATTCCTTCTTTTAAGAATCCATAGAACTTTTCAAGCTTCTCCGAATCTATATGCCTATGATTTTTCAAATCAGAAAGCATAACAATAGAATCTTGTTCATAACTACTAACCGAATATAAATCTCCATTTTTTATTTCTTTAGTATTGATTAAAGAAATTGAAGCATAAGATGTATACGGAACTTTAAGTCCTGGATTTCTAGTAAGAACTAACTTGTTATAATATCCAAGTTTTTTAGTTTGAATTATAACCTTGCCTGTTTTTATAGTTACTGCAGATGATAATAGGAATTCTAATTCTTTTTCCAATAGATTCTCTGATTTATTGGTATCTGTTTTAGATCCAACAAGCACAGGAAATTTTTTCTCAAGACCTTCCGAGAATTGATCCTGTGCTTTTCTCATTCCATTCTTAGCATCCAATAACTTTTTAAGAATTAATTTCATGATGAAAATGTTTTATCTTGGCAATTCTGGCATAACCCTGAAATCTTAAATTCCTTACGGGATAATTCATCCCTGAATTCTATATCAGGATTAATTTTTTTCTTGCAAAAAGGACAACGACCTTTCTCAACACTCTTAACTAGTTTTGGAAAGAACTTTTTTACTATTTCTTTATTCATCTTTTTTGTTCTTTTAAGTATAAAACTTTTCCGAATGGGAACTTAACATTTCTAGAATCTGTTACCCAATATACAGGATAGCTTGGTTTCTTTTCTGGAAAAGATCCATATCCATCTGTAAAAAATATTAAACAATCCATAACTCTTTCATATTTTTTCTTTACTACATCAAAGACTGGACGGAAATCAGTTCCTCCTCCACCTCTCATCTTGATTCTTTTTAACAACGCCTTGTTCCCATTCGTTAATTCAAGAGAATCCCACACCGCAGCATCACAAGTCAGGAGAAAAAACTTGATACCTTTAAAGGCTTCAGCCAATCCCCAGATCTCTGATAATGCTTTAGTGAGTTGTTCAGTACTCATAGATCCTGAAGTATCTATTGCAACTACTGCAGTTAATCCTTTAATTTTAGTAACCCCAGGGAAATACCAAGGCAAGTATTTCTTATTCGGGCTTTTCCAACTTCTCTTTGTACTTACCGCTCTTAATCTCTGTCTAATTATCTGAACCCATGGCAATTCAGGATATTCTAAATCTCTTAACTCTCTAAGAAGTCCTGCTGGAATATCTCCTTTCCGCTGTGCATTTGCAGTTTCAACCCTAGCGGCCCATTCCTTAGCAAGTGCTGGAAGCTCACTCGGCCTCACTGTGTTAATGCCTTCCTTTCCCTTTCCTTTCTTTCCAGGTTTTCCAGACTGTCCCATATTACTTAGATCAAGAATGAAAGATGGGATTTTAAAACTTTGTTTCTTTAACTCCTGATAAATCTGTTCAGTAGTTTTCTTTCCTATATTTTGAACCTTAGCATTAGCACATTCCCAATTACCATATTCTGGAAGCATAGCTCCCTTGGGAAGTGCAATGCCGGATCCCAAACAATGGTTTAATTCATCATTAACTTTTAAATCAGCAGCTAAATTAAAAAGTTCATGATCCCTAGTTTGTAAACGAAAAGGATGTTGAAATGCTAAGTGAAGAATTTCATGACAGAGTAATCCTTTTAATTCTATATCACTACACATTGTAACAAAATCAGGATTGTAGAATAGATCTCCTCTTTCATTAATCGCTGCCGTTGCTAGAACCTTTGGATCTTTAACTTCAACAGGATTAAGATAACAAGAAAGCTGACCAAACCAAGGTTGTGAGATCAGCATTCCTACTTTTGCTTTTCTTATTCTTTCTTCTGGTGTCATATCTTTT
>Ga0075125_10000111_pt1 | contig 31819 bp, 49 predicted proteins | sample AntAceMetag02UKN_FD_69810 | JGI IMG/M metagenome (GOLD analysis project Ga0075125, IMG submission 69810) | Saline lake microbial communities from Ace Lake, Antarctica - Antarctic Ace Lake Metagenome 02UKN | ecosystem: Environmental > Aquatic > Non-marine Saline and Alkaline > Saline | place... | reverse complement strand
ATGATAGTTATATCGACCCTTAATCACACATATCTGCTCCACGTGAAAATAATCCCGTTGTGACCAAATAACCGACCAACCATGTTGCCAGTCTGGAGCGGTGACATACTCGGGATTTAATGTACACATACACCCATTTTCCCAAGCCCCATAATGATCTGAAACATCCCGATGATAAAAAGAACCTAATCGGTGAGTATGTCCATGAAGTACATTACAACCAAACTTCTCAAAATGAGCCTTGGCCGATGCTCCACTCCACTTGCGAACTAATTGTCCATGCGTAAACAACAACGGACCCACTCGATAAGGCTTATCTTGTTCTACATATTGAATATTGTGTTTCTCAAAATCCAACAACTTATCCAAATTCAAAGCCCTTAAACTCTCCAACGCCTTTGCATCACTTCTCAAATAACGACGTAATCGAAATTCGTGATTTCCTTCACTGTAAATAATCTTAGCATCTGGAGCTACATCTCTTAACTCTGCCAAAAATCTATTCACAGCATCCAAATCGTCTTGAAGTGTAGCCTTTCTACTGACATCCTTATCGAATTTTGATAATGTGTAAAAATCCCCAATATCCCCAAGGAGATGGATGAGTCCGGGCTTATGATCCTTCACAAAATTAAAGCCCATTCTACAAGCCAGATTTGACTGAAATGGAATATGATGATCAGAAAAAGCAACACTCAATCGTCGATCTACTTTTAATTTACTCACACTATACATCCTTTTCGAATAAAACTAAAAAAGATGACGGCACTTCGGCCTAGAATAGGGGGAAAGAAGCTCAAAGTACCGCCACCGATCACTAACTACTCATCATCCTCACCCCAATCATCATCGTCATCATCATCTTCATCCCATTCCTCATCTTCAGGCTCTGCTTCTTTAGGTGGAGCTTTCTTAGTCTTCTTCTTTTTAACAGAAGGCTTGGGTTTTTCTTCCTCCTCCTCTACATCCATTTTAACCACATCCGAAACAGAAATTGCCTTATGCAGTTCTCCACCATCATCCTTCAGAAGCAAGGACGTTCCATCTCGACTAACCCTAGAAATAGTACATACACCCAAATCCTCATGGTCAACAGTATCACCCTTAACCAGACCAGAATCCTCGGCAGTCTGAATTTCCTCTTCCTTCGGAGCATCCTTTTCAGGACGTTCATCATTGTCTTCGTCGATTTGAAGAAAGATAGACTTCAACTTATCATACTCTAAAACAATTAAAATGGAATCCAAATCAATCGCCTTATCAATAATATCCTCGGCATAAGGCTCTTTCCTCGGTTTGAAATTGATATTTCTGACTTCACTATAAGAATTTCCATCAAAACTCTTAGCCTCAACACCCAATTTCAAAGTGAAACCATCTTCAATATCGGCAAAGTATTCGTAACCATCATCCTCATCGGCGTTAGCAATTGTATCAATCAATTCCTTGCCAAACAGGTGATAACTAATGTCCCACAACTGAATACCTTCTCCAGGAGATTCTGTATCAATAACATTCCACAATTGACGACGCTTAGGACGCAATGAGTTAATCAAAACCTTATCCTCACCGGCATCCGACAACTCCTCCACCTTCTCACAAATAGGACAAGGCTTATTATGTGTTTTTGCAGGACAAACATACGAATTATTATTAGGCCCAACAGGTTTATGCACCCAATAAGTACGCTCATACCAATCATCCCCCTTATTGGCTTCAGGATTATCATCACTTTTCACCACATAGGGAATCACATCAATTCTTCTGGAAACATCCTTTTCCAACTTGAAGAATGTCGTATCCGGCCCAGGATCAACACTCGTTCTAAAAAATCCTTTCTTAGAATTCTCTACTGCCGATTGTGCCGACAACCTCTTTCGTTTGTTCTTACTTCTCTTTACCATTACTCTTTTCCTCTTTCTTAATAAAATCTAATCCCTTGTAATATGCCACCGTGGCATTTTTAACAATCCCATATACAATTGACGGTATTACGAAGTAACACAATACCATCAACAACAAAACTATTACAACATAAAATCTAAACATATCCCAAGTAAACATTATTTACTCTTACACCTTCCTTTGCCGACATCCCACAGGTTTCCGACTCTCTATCACTTCATTTCCTTCCTCTGACGTACTTGGCCTTGCAAAATAATTAGCCAAAAACAATTGCACCAAATTTTCAAGAGCCTTTTTCTTGTGGTCAAATGCAGTCAGTAAAGCCGCCAATATATCGACCCTGTATTTTGCCTCTATAATAGCCGCTTGGGCATCTACATAATCAAGCTGTTCCAGTATTGCCGAATTAATGGCATTTTCTGTACTCTTCTTTAATCCATATACTTCGGGAGCAGCACTAATCATTTTATACAAACTGGCTTTTGTCTTCTCAAGCTTAGATTTATTACTGTCTAACTCTTTCCGAGCATCAGCCAACTCCGCCGCATATTGGTAATACAATTCAGCCTGTTTTTTCCACTCAGTGTCTAAACGATACTCATTGATTTGTAAATCAACACTTGGGTCTTTTGATTTTTTATTCATTTTTATTTTCCTTTTGCAAACACTGCGGTGTACGAATCAATCTTGGTAAGGTGATTCTTCCCAAAGATTCCCGCACAGACCAACCCCACTCCAATAACACAGCAAAAGCGTCTTCCTCACTCAACGAATACGATGCTATAGCTTGTGAATATCCGGCTATATCCGAATCTACATCATTATAATAATTCCTCTGAAAATAAACCGCACCCACTCTTAAAAGCTGTTCAATTTTATCTCCTGATTTCTGACTAGCAATAATAAAATCACTGTCAACTGCCAAATCTTCTTTTTCTTTACTCATTTTAATTCCTTTCCACCTAAAGTACAAAAATGGTCGCCATGCAATGGAATTTTCTCCAAAGCTTTTTCTATAGACCAATTCCAACTCAATAATAAAATAAAAGCTTGCTTTCTAGTTAAGTCACTCACTTCTGTTATACGATTCTTATCATTATGATAAAACCTTCTAAAAAAAGTTTTTTGTATATTCAAAATTTGACACACACCATTATCAAAACTCTTGTAACCAACTACAAAAGGATTCATTTCATTTTCTTTCTCACACATATTTTCCTTCAATTTTTCCTCTATTTTTGTTAAAATTTCTTCAGTCTGTTCGGAACCTGACATATTTTCTCTTTCCTCCATATCCTCACATTTACAACGTAACCTAGTTATCTCTTGTGACATCCATTCAAAACACTCAGTACACTGACACTCAGCTTTATGGTGGGGTTTTTCTAATACTCCTAAATACATAATTTTTCCTCATCAAACTACTGCAAAACAGGCGGCTACTAATCCAGCCCGTTTACTATCATAAAAATTTTCTTCAAATCGCTCAATAATTGCACAAGCTCTTTCAGCTTTTTCTAAATTTCCCCCCAATGCCACCGTAGTAAAATATGAAAGAATCAACCAACGAATACCCTCGGCTTTATCCTGCAAATCATCTATCCCCTTCAAAATCTTTGCCACTTCCCCCCATGACACCGTAGACCTCTGCAAAGCTCGACAAATTTCAATGGCGTCCCTCGACGAATCACCCGCCTCAATGGCCGCAAGTTGTTCCTCTTTTGCTTCCATGCCCAACACCAAATGTAACAACACAAGTGCTTTTCGAGGGCTCCCTTCGACCACTGAGGCTATCCGATCAACAACATCCTCCGACAACACCACCTCTTCTTTCCTCACAACCTCCTTTATTAGACTCTCTATTTCATTACGATTCAATAGCGACAATCGTAACTCTGTACAACGATTTATAATAGTTTTTGGTAATTTTTGTGGGTCTGTTGTACATAAAATAAAGTACACATGATCTGGAGTATCCTCCAACATCTTTAGAGCACCATTGAAAAAATCTACCGTTGCTCTGTGAATCTCGTCTAAGCAATATACACGACTTTTACCCCCCATCGGAGCCAAGTGCATATTTTTCTTCAACTGTCTAACATCATCAATACCCCTAGCCGTACCAATATCCATTTCTTTGTAATCATGTTCAGAACAACCCAACTTTTTTCGGAGTATTCTAGCAATAGTTGTCTTTCCGACACCACTCGGACCCGTTAGCAAAATAGCATGGGGAATTACTTTCCTCTTTCCAAGGCTAATAATCGTAGAAATAACAACGTCCTGGCCGATTACCTGCTTAAATGATTTTGGTCGATATTTTTTACACAGTTCAATTGACATTATTTATTCTTTCTCTTTACTTATTCGCAACTCTTCTTACAACCACGCTTATCCCTATTACAATACGCAAATGATTTATTGTCATCTTCTTCTTCATATTCCACATCATGTATTTTCAACTCAGCCTGCATCCATTTCTTAAGAGCTTCTTTTGTTTTTTCCATTTCTTCTGCTAATCCGTTCAATGCTACAAATACATTTTCTATATAAGAATCAACCCTCTTCTTTTGTTCTGATTTTTCTTTCATTTGTTCTCCCTTAAATTTCAATTTTTTCTTTTTCATGCCAAGTAGTATCAGACACTTCTATGTCCACAACTAACGGCACCACAATCCACTTCCACAATTCTCTAATTTCCTCAGTCATAACCTGTTTCGTTTTCTGCAATACCTCGTCCTGTTCCTCGGAGTGTATATCAAACACTATCGAATCATGAATCTGTCCTATAATTTTTGACCTCATTTTGTTTTTCAATAACCACCGATTAACCAAAATCAAGCTCAATAAAAGTGCATGAAATGCTGGACCTTGTACAGGAAAATTCATCAATTGATTACGAGTATAAACCCCCTTCACCCGAAATCCTGTTACCATATCAAACCACCCACGCTTTATGTAATCAGCCCACCAAGCATCCTTCCTTTCTGCCCACACTGGAAATCTGGAATGAAAATGATCTTCTACTTTTTTAATATGTGATTCAAAATTAGTCCTTGTTATCTTTTGTGCTGCTAAATTATCTCTCACCGATTGACCATTTTTCAATGACAACCCACCCATGACAGACCATAAATTCTTAGCACAAGGCACATAATAGCTACCATAAAATTGAGGAAATACAAATTGATTTTTAGCAAAAAACCTAGCTTCGGGAGTTACTTGATCTATAGGCATTGCAAAGCACTCAGCAGCCATATCCCGGTGTATGTCTAGTTCTGGATCACTGGCATACTTAACTAATTCAGGATCGTTCCAGTGGCAAGCCCCACATCGAAATTCCATAGAGGAAAAATCGACCTCTGCTAACACATGATTGTCTCTAGGAATGAAACAACTACGGACTAATTTCCCAATCAATTTATCTCGTATGGGAATATTTTGAAAATTCGGAGAATTTGATGAAGACCGAAAAGTTTTTACCAAGTTCAAGTTAAACGATGGATGCAAATAACCATCAACAACACAGCTTTGAATGCCCTTCAAATAAGTAGACTGCAACTTCTTTAATTTTCCTATTTCCAAATATTGCTTCACAAAAGGCAATTTTATCTTAGACAAAGCAGTCTCATCCACGGAAGGTCTTCCAGTCTTCGTCCTATTCTTTATTTTATAATCCATCTCCTCAAACAAAACTACACCTAACTGTGGACGACTATTCATATTGGTTTTTTGTCCAAATCTTCGTCGCCACAACTTCCATACATCATCTTCTTTCAATCCAGCACTCAATTCGATTATTCGCTTCTCTACTTTTTTGATGGTCTTAGTCATCCTAGGTACATCAATCCTCATACCATTAGATTCCATCTGAGAGAAAGCAATCTGTCCCTCATGGAATAAATCATAAGCATCTTTTGTTGTGTATGTTATTGTCATTACTAATTTATTTCAATTGATACTTTTGTTACTCTTGAACAAGAATAACGTCCTAATGTTGCCGGTCCTCGAACCTGTTTATTATGTTCTCTTGCCTGTTCGCGTGTAGAAAACAAAGCCACCTCCAAACCACTACGCCAAGGAGGATTATTAGTTAGCATTCTATGACTAAACCACAAATAACCAATAAAATTTCCTGAATTTTTACTTGTTTCAATCGCCCATGCTTCTTTTTTCATTCTAATCCCTTGATTTCTCCGAATAAACAAAATCACCTCGCCTAATTTCACCTTCAGGCAATAACGCTTCTTTAGCTCTGTCTATCCAAACCAGCCCTAAACGATATTCAAAAACATCTCGATCATCAGGATGTAAATCATCTATATCAGAAGATACTCTCCAACCTGGAAATAAATCATAAATCAACTTACCTTCACGTATTTTCATTGTTACTAAAATTAAAACCACTTCTACCAATTCATCAATTTCTACATCTGTCAATCTTTTACTCATTCCATCTCCTCAAAATGTTGTTCGACTATCATACCATCCCATAACCAATTCCCAACTTCAAAACCAAAAGTCTTTTCCGACCATGTTTTTTGCATTATAACACCCCCTCGATCCGCTTCTTAGCTGTCTTAAAATACCCCTCATCCAATTCAACCCCAACAAAATCTCGATTTAATTTCAAACAAGCTACTCCAGTTGTGCCACTGCCCATAAATGGATCAAAAACAATATGACCTTCATTAGTATGTATTCTAACTAAATCCTCCATCAACCTCAGACTTTTTTGAGTAGGATGAAAACCCCTATCAATAGAATACACAAACTTTGGACGCTGATACTTGTCATGTTGCCTATTAAAAATCCATTTAGCTTTTGGCATTACGAACCAAATACCACATTCATAATCAGTTACATAACGACGTTCTCTATTTCTCGGCATTGGATTAGTCTTCTCAAATCTTAATAAATCCTTCGTCACAAACCCTAATTTTTCAGCATATTTAACTATATCCCCAAGATTTTTCCAATCATTAAACACAACAAACGAGCCGTTTTTTCTTAATAACCTATAACACTCATCTATATAACTAAACAGATCAACATTCTTATCCCACTCTCCAAAATCAATGCCCGACCTTCCCATTGTCTTAAAATTATTCTTTCTAGCAATATTATATGGAGGGTCTGTCAAAACCATGTCCACTGAATTATCAAGCATATTTTTCATCACACCAAGACAATCACCTTGATATAACTCAAATCCCCAAACACTTAAATCCCCTTGTGTAATCACAATATCTCCTTAAAATGTTGTTTAGCTATCTTAAAAGTTAGCAAAGCATCCATGCCACCATACTTCAACACTCGTCCCAAATCGGCTTGATCTATTCTATTCGGAGTATTAGGTCTTTTCGTCCTAAAAAACTCACTCACTCCATCATCATATATTGGTTGTCCTATCCTAAGAAACGCATGGGTCTTCAACCCAGTTAGACCCGGACGATTATCAATAACATGCTCCGCTATCATTCCATCCCATAACCAATTATTAACCTCAAAACCAAATTCCCTTTCTGACCAAACCTTTTCCATCTTCAAATTCCACACAATTTTTTTCAGAGAACTCCGCAACAATTCTCCCATAACTTTTATTGCTTCACCATGCCACGGAAATGATATGGTCTTCTTCCCCTCCCAACACACCGAACAACTGAAAATCTGAGCTTCCTTCGCGTAAGGCTGCAACATATTGGTTTCATAATCAAAAGCTACTCTACCACCCCTCTTAATCATTTTTCGCAGTATTTTAGCAGCCTTGTCTGCCTCATAAATACACTCCACATCTTTACCATAATCCGGCACATTACCATTCCAGGGACGCCCTTTTAATTCAACAGCTTTTTGGATATGTTGCATAAACAATAAATCTAAAGCTGGATGGTCCTCTTGTTTAACAAAAAATGGTTCATAAGTAGGACAAATCCAAGCATCATATTCCCGACAAGGTATCTGAAAACCGGCCCACCTCGCAACAGACCCTACTTTATTTTTTCCCCACGTATGAGCTATTAATGATTTTACCGCAAGATTACCCAACAAAATTATGACTTTAGGCTTCAACTCTTTTATTGTCTTCAACAAAGTAGGACGGCAAAAATCAACGTACTTCGATTGATTCTTCACATTCCCAGTCTTACAAAGGACAGCGTTGGTATACCAACAATCACCAAAACAATCAATTCCCAACTTAGCCAAAGTATTAGTCAAAAACAAACCAGACACACCAGCTACTTGAATACCTTCATTATCTTCACGATGTCCCGGCGTACCTCCCACTATGAGTATTTCCTTTTTGCCCAAACCCATAGGCTTCATTTTAGGAGATACACATTTTCGAGACAAACCACATGCACCACAAGATGGTCTTGTACTAACATGTTTTTTTGAATCTGTTTTTAGACAACAAAAACCCATTTTAATTATCTTTCAAAACCGTAGAAGCCACATACTTCCACTTATCGGACACAACAAACAACCGATCCTTTGCAACTCTACACACACTTTTTCTGTTGATAATCTCTAATAACAACTTCGAATCAATCTGAAATTTTAACGATTTCCCATCGTATAAAACCTTTTTCTGCTCCACATACTTCCCACTCTCCCCCTGACCAGTCACTCGCATCTTGTTATTTTTCAACTCAACACAAATACATCCCTCTCCAGAAGAAAAAATTTCAGCCTTTTTAACGACATCCTCTAAATCCTCTGGAAAACTAATTTCCTCAGTAGGTTCTTCTTTGAAAATATCAGATACATCAAGATACTCATCCATGTACAAACGACAAGACAAACTCAAACCCCTTTTATTCCTAAAATGAATCCAATTTTCTGTCTCGGCCAATTCCACCATATCCAGACCTACAATACGTTTCAATGCCTCTTGTCGAATCAGTATGGATTTCGTTATGCCCGTCTTAACAGAATACCGACAAACTTGAGAATCATCACAAGCAATAATGCAATCAGGTTCTATCTGTATGCAAGTCAATACAAATTTAGAATTGTCCTTACTCGCACAATGAGAAACAACGGAAACCGCATCAACAAAATCTTCATTCAATGGTTGCCATTCTTTAGGCTTTTCAACACTATCGACCGGCAAGAGAATAGACTGCTCCATTTTAAGCTCTGCCCACCTTCGCTTTCCCTTAACAACTAACTCATTTTTAGACTCGTCTAACTCAATATCAATTTCTTCCTCAGTCAACTTATTCAACAAAGCTAACAAAAATTTAGATTGAATAGCTCCCTCCATACTCAGAAGAGAATCAGACACACAAGCAACTTCGTCATTGAATGTTTTGACTTTACCATCCTGAAACACAAAACAAGTGCTTTGTTGTTCCAGAACTTCTAAAGCTGCCAATCCGGCTGACACACTTTTCAATTGCTTCAAAAATTTAACTCTGTTTATCTTCATTTTGTTCTTCTTTCAATAAAGTTAATACAGCTTCCGCTACTTTTTCTGGGTTTGATTCAATTTCCGGCCAAACAAACTCAATAGTAGTTTTATCTTTCCCCTCCACCCCCACAACAAAATGATAATCCAACACAATTACTTTTTCTCCATCACAATATATGTTTCGACAATCATCTCCCTTTTTATTACTAATCTCACATATATTAAAAGAAAGCAAATCCCAACTCCTCTGATTCACATCTCTTGGTCTTGGAACATTAAAATTCCCATCCTTATCCAAAATAGGAATTGCAATTAAATTTGATATCTTTTTAAGAAATTTCTCAATACGAATAAGAGAAAACGAATCTTCCCCACACTCTTCTTTTAACCAAGTGTCTTTCAACGCATAACAAACATTGAGATGCTCATCATACTGCCACTGAACTTCCTCTTTCTCAATCAAATCTGACAATGCCCATTGATGTACTGAATCATCCCACTCACCTCGATTATCTCCTATTGCTTTGGTAAAATAAAAATCAGCAGTAGAATAACCCAACTGATTTATAAAATCACCTGTTTTTAATAGACCACCAGCAAGCACCGACAAAATATCAGTCGGAGCATCATTCAACTTGTTCTTCATTTCAGATATTCGACTCATATCAAATCCTTTTTAATTTGCTCAAGCACATTAATTCTATCAATAGCATCGGAAAGAGAAACAATCATATTTGCCAACAAAATTGCCCCCTCTTCTGTTTTACTAATAATTAACCAAGCCTCTTCATATGGAGATAAATCTTTCATCATTTTTCCTCCTTAATCTCATTCTGCATAAAACCTCTAATTGCGTGCCATGCCGCCGACAAACACGTCTTAGAAGTTGTCGGATTTTTCTTTTTCCGATCCATCATCACATCAACCTCATTAACCATCTCTGATGTAATTCCCGCAGTCAGCCCTCTTCGACGAATCACAACCCCAGCACAAAATGGACGAGTCTTTAATATCTTTATACCCGATACACGCTCAAAAGACTTACGACGCTTAGCCTTTTGTCGTGGAATCACTGTAGTCTCAATCAATGACGGCGGCTCAACAACTTCCGCTGTTTCGTCCTCAATTACTTCTACTTCTACTTCAACCTCTTCTACGTCGTCCTCAATCTCTGCTCCCTCACCCAAATACTCATCTAACTCATCATCTTCGTCGTCGTCAATAAAATCATCCTCTTCATCATCAAACTCATCTTCGTTATCTATGCCCATTTCAATTTCTTCATCATCAATAAAATCGGAAACAACTTCCTCTTGCTCACTAGCCACGTCAACTTCCTCCCATACATCATCCAATGAATTTACAAGCTCAACATCCTCTTGAGTATCAATCAAACATTGTAACAAATAACGCGATCCACTAGAACCATCATACTCTTTCAACATAGTATCATCAATTTCAACCAACATTACAACCTCTTTCAATTTTTGAAGCAATCTTTGATCGTTCCACGTCCCCGCCGTAGCGAATCCCAAACCTACCAACAACCTAACCGCGCCTTCTCTTAAAACCTGCATCACAAAACTCCTTATAAAACTAAAAACAATTCTTCTTTCCCCAAAACCACCCGGATGGGATTCGAACCCACATAATCCCTCTATAATAATAACGAGGGTCGCATTCCCACTTATGCTACCGGGAGTGCTTGATTATTTCACTGAGTTATCCTTTATTCCGACTTTAACGGATCAGATTATCGTAATCAAGCAACTTACTCTTTTTTCTCAACAATAATCCTAAATCCACAAATCACAGCACAACCATTTTGCAGACCTAACATACACAATCCAGCCTCCTCCGCCTGCTCTCGCGTTGAAAATGGACCCGTCTTACGGCCTGTCATACCATCTGACAAATGGGGCTCAACTGCAAACATATCTATCATATCTATTTCCTTTCAAAAAAAAATCAATAAAACAAACAATAAATCAGGATGGCAGGATTTGAACCTGCATGGGATTTTTATGGACTTGTTCATCTGCTGATTGGCAGTTTCCACCATCAATCATATAATTCTGAACACCAAACTATTATGGATACTTCCTTATATGTACGTCTTCCATTTTCGCCACACCCTGAATAATCTCATTCCTTTGCAATTAAAGTGTATCTAACAGAATATCAATCTCTTCTTTAATCCACTCTAAATCAGCCTTAGTATCCTCGGCCAATCGGGAAGTATCACAAAAAAATTCCCGAACATATTCATACAATTTTTGAACATTCATTTCTATTACCTTTCAAAATAATCCCGCCGGACAATGGAAGAAGGAGAAAGTCGAGGACTCCCACTGCCACGACGAGAAATAATTAAATCCTCAACTTAATCATCCTTATCTTCTCCAAATCTCAAAATACTCAATAAAAAATCCACAACTTTGGATGGATTCTTAATTATTGGCAAAGAATTAATCTTATAATCCTCATGTGTCCATGATGGTCTGGGCAAAGAACTTGCCCACTTGTGACTTACCCAATTTACTTCTCTAAGACAAGCATTCCTTGTTGGAAAAACATAAAATATTTTCATATAAAAAATACATCCAGCAACAAGTACCTCAGAATACTTATTTCCATCATAAGTCAATGCTTCACACTCTCGTAACGGTCCAGACTGCTGTGGAGTATCCCCCAGTTCCACAAATGGATAATTCGTCCATCCTGTAATTGTTCCCATTATTCTAACTCCTTTCCCTAAAACAAATCCTCTACACTATTATCTGTTAAAAACCGACTCAATTGTCACAAAAAATGGAAATTTTATCAAAATAGTTGATATTTTCTCAAAAACAAGACAAAATTATAGGGCATCCAACAGAAAAACTCCCCGCAATCTTACATTGTTGGGTTTCTATATACCCCTCATCACGACGTTTCCACCAATTCAAACGAGTAATACCTCTATTTTTCTCAGAATCAGTCATATTCAAAGCTACCATCGCCGTCGTATGATCTATTTTCCTACGATCATCAGTGAAATTTTTTCTACGCAACAATCCCTTTTCATAACTTTTTGCATCAGCCTGAGTAGCCGTGGCCAACAAACAATGATATTCCTGAGACATCCTCCTCATTCGTTTCCAATTATGATTTATTTGTGCTCGTTCCTCTTGTATACCCCTCGGAGGAGCTAATAAGTCAGCATAATCAATTATGATAATATCAGGAACCCATCCACCACTAATCCAATCTTGTAATATAGATTCAATCCCTTCCATATTTATACTACTATTCGGATGACACGACAACCTAAATAAGTCCTTTTTTCGCTGAATTTTTTCCCACGCATCCAAAGACTTTTTCGGAGTGATAGCAGAAAGCATCCGATCTTCTGTTATAATAGTATCATCTGTATCAACCCCCTCCTCATCATGCACCAAAGAAGTTGGTATACTACAAATCCGATCATACCGAGGTCTACGTAAAGCCCGTTGACCCAATCTACGAATAACTTGATTTTTGGACATATCTCCAATTTCAAAGAAAGCTACTCTTTTCCGCTGTCTAGCTCCCCTATATCCCAAATCTAATAACCACCAAGATTTACCAGAACCTGACGCCCCCACAAATGACACAAAGCAATCACGTCCAAATTCCCCCCAAAAAAACTTACCCACTCCTTTGGGGTATTTAACCAATTGCTCCAAAGCAGAATTATCGAGAGCCTCCTTCCATTCTTCTAAATCTTGTCCAGGCTTGAAAACACTCCCAACACCAAGCTCAACTTTCCGAAACTCAGCTATTCGATCCTGGGCCTCCTCAACTTCATTATCGTCTATTTCACTCTCTGCCGCCATCAAAGTCTGTTTAAGACGTACCTTATTGAATAACCGACCGGCCATGTCTAAGATATATTCAACTGACTGAGATTCCTCCTTATCATACTCCTCACTCAAAAAGTCAAGCAATTTCCCTACAGATTCTACAGTTTCTTCTCTTACTCGCCCACCATCTGCCCAATTCTCAAACGATGTTTCAATATTCTCCCTAATAGCTATTCCATACTTTTGATGATACTTTATAGCCCACTTAGCTATCAAATTCTCCGTTCTACTAGCAAAAAGTCCAACATTTTCCCACTTACTCCCAATTCTAGCACAAACCGTCGCATCTGTAATCATAGCGGAGAGTATTCGACGTGAATCACTCCCATCGTACTTCTTGTGCTTCATACATCCATCCTTATCTCGTTATCCGCCTCTGAGAGGCCGTTAAGGGGCCTACAGTGCGTTACTTTACTTTTTTGGTACTCTGAGTCGAAAAAAACATTCTAGGCCCTTCTAGGGCCAATTTAAGACGTTCTACGTTGAATAACTTTTATTAAATCTTACTAGAAGGCACAGCACCGGGAGAATATCCCATTTCTACCAATACCTCATCAAGTTGTTTTTGATTTGCAGGCCCAAATCCGTGTTTGGTGAAATACTTACTCTGCACGTACCTTACGTTAATATCCCCGTAATAAACATCACCACTCGCCATATTCTTCTTTTTCTGTATTCTTTTTTCATCTTCCTTCTCTCGAATCATAGCAGCTTGGATTTTTCCATCGTTATAATCCTCCCGAAAAGACTTTCCTGAAAAACACTCGGGAACGTAGAGTTTTCCTATATTTTTCTCAAACCACAATAATGCCTCTTTAATTTTAGGAGCCGGTACTTTATCATATTCTCTCATTAACCGAAAATGTTTTGACCACTCACTTATTTTTGAACGGCAGTTTATGGTTATGTAAGAGGATACTATTTTGTGAAGTTTCTTGGCGGCTCTTATATCAAATTTAGAAGGAGTTGTAGACTTCGTCTTTTTTTCCGCAGACTTATTATTTTTCAAAGACTTATTAAAAACTACAGTAACTTCGTCGGGCCCGGGAGGGTTCGACAAATAGTTATCTATTAAGTTTCTTTCTATAGTGTCTTTCTTTATAGTGTCTTTCTCTGTACGATCTAACGTTTCTTTAGAGCCAACTAACGTTTCTTTAGGTCTGACTATCATTTCTTTAGAGCTAACTGTCACTTCTTTAGGTCTGGACTTAACTTTTGATGGTTCATCTTTTTTTGCCATTCTTAGATAATAAAACTTCTTTTTTCGTGCCATATCCCTTCCGTCCAACTCGACTTCTAAGTAACCATTTTCTACTGCTTTTTTTAATCCTCTTATCACAGAAGGTTCAGATAATCCTGTACCTTTGTCCATCCTACTCCCATCTCTTTTTTTCCGGCCCATAATGAACTCATTTATTGTTATTCTCTTAGGCTTTTCATATTCGTCAAATCCCCAAGTATGTCGTAATACATACTCAATAACCTTTAATTCAGACAAAGACGTTATGTCGTGAGTTATGTCTGTCCAGCAGTTTGGTAGTCGAAAGTAGTTACTTTTAGGCATGGGAAAACCTCCGAATTGATTGTTTTGTAGTATAATTAACATCCTTTGTAAAAAAAAGTCCCCAAGTTTTAGAGTCCTTGGGGACTTTACAAAAGACATACACTACAACCAAAAGTGAATGTTTCTATAATTAATTTATTTTCACAAACAGTTGTCTTCATACGTCTTTTGCTCCTGCTATTAGCACCGGGACTCTAATACGGTGTACGAGAAAGTAATTATACCACATGTACGCTTTTGGATAAATAGTTACTTTTTAACCATATTGGTCAATACTATCAAGTATTCATTTGTCTACCATTTTCCCATCGCCGGGAAAATGGTCTAAGTCTCGTATTTATAAATTTTCATCATTCAATTCCTTATTCAATAACAACACACCCACGGTATGAGCCAATAAACCGCCCAAAAAACAGACTAAAAATGTAATCAACATCCGAATATCAGCGAGACTTAGCAACACGCATCCAAAAGAAAATGCTGATACTATTGCTCCCCCGTGATACAGAAATTTACCTAGCATGATTTTTCTCCGTTATTGAATTTCAGTTTACCTGACAAAAATACTCCAATTATTATCGTATGGAGTTACTTTGTACGATAAGAAGTATGATTTTTCTATTTTTCCTCTACATTAACAGATTTTCGACCCATACTGATATAAGTAAGACCACCCATCTTCGCTACAGAGGGTTTATAGATATTTCGGCCATCAAACACTACCGGCTTTTTCATTCTGTTTTTCATTTCCAGAAATTGACTCCATTTATAATCATCCCACTCTGTCATAATCACTAAAGCATCGGCATTATCCAAGGCATCCTCTTTATTATTGCAATAAATCAACTTATCACCATAAATCGCCCGGACATTGTCCATTGCCTCTGGGTCATGCACAACTACTGTTACACCAACGTCTAACAAAGTATTAATCAATGATAAAGCCGGAGCTTCTCGTATATCATCTGTTTCAGGTTTGAAAGCCAATCCCCAAATAGCGATTCGTTTATTGTACAAATTATCCCGAAAATAACTATAAAGTTTAACATACATCACCCGTTTTTGTAGTTCATTGGCGTCAAATATTGCCGCTACTGTTCTTAGAATAATATTATTTTCATTTCCCATTTGTGCTAAACCTTGAATATCTTTTGGGAAACACGAACCCCCATAACCTACACCTGGGTTCAAAAATGCTCCACCTATTCGCTTATCAGCCCCAATACCCTCTTTAACCTCATCAATATCAGCCCCACAATGTTCACACAGATTAGAAATCTCGTTAATAAAACTAATCCTAGAAGCAAGCATAGCATTAGAGGCATACTTTATCAATTCGGCTGATTCCGGGAATGCTTTAATAACTTTATAAACGGAACCATTTTCAAAATCATTCAATTCTTCAACCCTGTCTGAAGCCGCTGAACTCCGACTACCAATCACAACCCTATCAGGATTATTGAAATCATCAATAGCTGATCCCTCTTTAAGAAATTCGGGATTACTTACGACTTCAAATGGAACATCAGTGTGGGAATCAATCAATTCTGCGAGCATTTTATTCGTACCCACAGGAACGGTACTCTTGCAGATAATAATGGTTTTTGCACATAATCGTTGAGCTACTGAGATTGCCGCCGATTTCAGATAAGAAAGATTTACAGAACCATCTTCATTTGACGGTGTGCCCACTGCGAGATAAATAAAATCAGGATTCATTAACATAAATTTGAAATTTGATGAAAAAAGCAAACGACCTTGTTTTTGATTTTCAACAATCAATTCTTTCAATCCCGGCTCATGTATTGGAATAATACCATCTTTTAATAATTTGATTTTTTCTTCATCAGTATCAACACACATCACATAATGACCTTTATCAGCCAAACAAGCCGCTGTAACAAGGCCAACGTACCCAGCTCCAATAACTTCTATGTATTTTACTTTCACTTTTATAATTCCCTTTTCTAAACTAAAAAACAATCTCTAATTTCTGCAACCTCTTCTTCACTAGCCGCAGCAACGTCTTCTCCCGACTCAATTTGTATAATATGTGTCTCACCAGGATAACACTTTAACTCATTCGCCAACTTATCGGCTCGTTTCTGAGCTTCTATTTCATTATCAAAACACACTACTCTAACTGGATATTGTATCATCTTTTGAAACTGAGCCGGAGTCCACAATAATCCCATTATAGCTACACCTCCAGGACCAGTCTTCCAAGCGTCTAATGGCCCTTCATGGATAATTATTGCATGATGAGCTAAGTCTTCTCCATATAAAAGATTCTTATGTGGTATTTTTTCTTCATCTTTTGAAGCTGATATATATCGCAATCCAGAATTGTCATTAATGTCTCTAGTAGTCCAACTAACCAATTCTCCTCGATAATAAATAGGAATCCACAATCGCCAAGCTAATCGACTTGAAAGACTTATTCCTTTAACTCCCCATAACTTTTCAGTTATTACAGGATCAAATCCCCTCTTAATGAGATATTTAAGATGAGCATATTCCAAAGACCCAACACCACTTGGTATTTTCAAAGTACCTGTTTGTTTTAATTCCTGATCTGTTCCAGGACGCTTTTGAATAGACTTTATGACTTCCTTACATACCGACCAAGGTTGTCCCGTCAAATCTACAAGCAATTTCAACAAAGAATGAGGACCACACTTCCAACAAACAGAATAAGCTCGATCAATATTAATTCCCATGTGACATTCTGTTGATCCACAATATGGACAATCTACGCCGATCCAACCTTCTCTAACATGATGATGCTCACCTTCTTCAAAGTATTCTATTCGTTGCTGTTCTAAGAATTCTTGAATCATCAGTTATTTTCCTTTCAATAAATCCCTAGTTAATTGACTGTAAATATCCAAATCTGTTTCCTGCTCTCCACCGTCTATTATAGCCGACATTACTTTTTGTTTCTCTTGCAAAACTGAACACAACTTAGATTCCAAAGTATCTTTCGCAATTAAATAGTATATCCAACAAGGTTTCGTAGTTCCAATACGATGTATTCGTTTTTCAACTTGTAACAAAGTGGCCGGTTGCCAAGGTAACTCACACACAGCCAAATAATTAGCTGCTGTAAGGGTAATGCCCGTTGAAGCTGCTTTGATATTACCAATAAATAAGCGGGTCTTTTTATCATTTTGAAACTGTTCTATGTTTTCAAATCGTTTTGGTCCAATAATACTACCATCAACCACGACCGACTTTGCTTTAATACCCTCTTTCAATCCGGTTATCATCTGTTTATGAATAGCGAATAAAACTAGTTTTTCATCAGAATTAGCTAAAAATTCGTTTGCCCAGTCTATCACATATTGCATTTTCAATCTAGCCGACAACCGCAACAAATAACCTATTTTCGTCATAGCTTCCGCTTTGAGTGCTCTCTTAGCTCCTTTTGGATTCCTCTTTTGTAGCCACTCTCTAAAATTATCAGTTGCTTGTCGATACTCATTAGGATTTGTCAGGGGTATTGTGTTAACACACCTAGTTTTTAATGGCATATCCTTCATTACGTCGCAAGTCCGGTACCGGAGCATTCCCTTTTCTACCAACTTCTCATGTAATTCTTTTGTATTTGTAGCTCCCTTAAATTCCCATCCCCAAGGTCTGTGCTTCGGATCACAATACCGATGACAATACGTCCATCGTGACGAAAAATCAAAGGGCCATAATATGTTCAAAGTCGAAAAAAATTCAATGGGCCTATTTAACGGAGTTCCACTTAATGCCAATATATTTGAAATCCCCTTACATAGTTTTTTAGTAGCCTTGGTTTTCTTAGTTCGGGAATCCTGCAAATTTTGACTCTCATCAATAACAACTGTATTTGGCTTTAAGCTGCGCAACTTATCCACCCAAAATCGAAGAATGTCATAATTGAGGATTATTATCTGCTCTTTTGCTGCTTCATATACCGTTTGTCCCTCAAGGACCGTTGTAGTCAACCCAGCGGCCTTAGCTTCATTCTCCCAATGATACTTCACCACAGCAGGACACAACACGATCATAGGAAATACTTGGGGATTATCCTTAGCCCAATACAAAGCCACAATAGTCTTCCCCAAGCCCATCTCAGCGGCTATTAGCGACCGCCCATTAAATTGAATGATTTTCTCAATACATTCTTTTTGAAATCCCAATAACTCCATCAAACGAGAGCCTCTCTTATCTCTACGAAAGAATTAGCTATACGAATCTTTGTCCACTGCAATTTTTTTGCTATTTCAAGAAACATCTCCTTCCTCAACCGCTTCTGTTTCCTTCCAAGAGAAAATGTTTCCGAAGTATTCTCTACAGCCAATTTGACTAATGTTTTGGCATCATCGGATAACTCAAATAAGAAATCACGCAAATCAAATTTAGAATCCTCGGAACTCATTGTTTTCTCGTTAAACACAGTTGTTCTGGCCAAATTTACTTGCTTTTTATCTTGATTCTTTTTGTATTCCGAAAGACTGCTTTGTACTTTTATGTATGCCCATGTAGAAAGAGAACTTTTTTGAGGATTGAAATTTTTCAGGGCACTCGAAAATCCTGAATTTGCTGCCCACAAACACTCATCCAAGGCCAAACCCGTCTTGATTGAATAACCGGAAGCCAATGAGCGTACTAATCCACTAATATCATCATAAGAATTTTTTGACATTATTTATTCTTCCTCTTCAGATTCACGACCAATCAACTCAAGCAATGCTGCCTGTCGATTAATTATTGCATCCCCAAGAGCTTGAGCACACATAAAACATAAATCATGTCTGTATGGAGTGTATTCGCCATCCATAGACCAGTGGTATTCAAGGTTTCCTCTGGCAGTCCCAGCCCCACCCCATTCCCAGGCTTCGTTTTGTGGATATTCCGCAATAGAGCCACACAAGTCACACTTGAGTTTAGTACATTCTTGTCTTGTTACAACTTCCCTTGCCTTGTCTACATAAACTTTCATTTTATTTCTCCTTATTTTGTTTATTATCCATAAAAAACATGTCGCAAAAGTACAAATGGGGTTGTTCGTTTCCCTTGATAAATTCCTATACGCTCAGTTTTTATGTCTTCCTTTTTTGCCCAAGTATAGCTTGTGTTTTGCTCTGCTTCTTTCAATGAATCTTTAATAGCTTCTTTTCTGGAAGACGCAGCCATTAACATAGAAGTAATACAATCCCAACCCACAGATTTTTTATTACTCAATATATACAAATTCATGATTCCTCCTTGTAATGGACTAATACGTAGACATTTTCAGGCAAATCTTCCGGCATGCAAACTTGTTCAATTCCCATTTTAATGAAATCCTTAGTAGATATACCCTTTGCTGTCTTAATATGTGAACAAGCATTTACTAAAGATTTATAATTTATTTTGTGCCAAAGGCAATTTGTCTTATTATTCCAAAGCTGTACAAATGGTACTGTATATTCAGCTGTTGGTCCAAACACAACCTCTACACCAACTACGGAATCCAAAATATCTTGTATTTTCGATCTTTCAAACATGCCCCCAAACCATACACAATCAAACACATTTTGTGTCATAATTCTTCTCCTATTCAAATAAGAATTAAACTCGTTTTCCCCACAACGCTTTCTTACTATACCGTTTATCGTATAGATTGTCAACAGACATTCATCATTTTTTGACAAATAATTGAAATTCCCCTAAATCAACCCACTACACTGTATAAAAATCCTTGTACCACTTCAAAAATCGCTTTATGCCTTCTTCTAAAGAAACACTTGGACGGAAACCAGTATCTTTGGCTATTTTATCTATATTAGCATAAGTTGCTATGACATCCCCACCCTGCATAGACATCATGTTTTTTACAGCTTTTTTCCCTAAACCATCTTCAATCAACTCAATAAAATGATCAAGCCAGACTACTTGATTATTTCCAATGTTATAAACAGAATATAGAGGAAGTCTTTTTCTATTGAGAATTGCTATTACTCCATCAACAATATCATCAATATAAGTAAAATCCCTTTTCATTTGACCATGATTAAAAACATCAATAGGTTTGTTTTCCAAAATAGCTTTAGTGAACAAAAAATAAGACATATCGGGTCTTCCCCAAGGCCCATATACAGTAAAAAATCGAAGTCCAGTTGTCTGCAAAAAATGCAAATGACTATAAGTATGAGCCATCAACTCATTAGCTTTTTTAGTAGCTCCATACAAACTACATGGTCGATCTACATTATGTTCTTCTGAAAAAGGAATTAAATCATTACCACCATATACAGAACTAGACGAAGCATAGATTAAGTGTTTAACTTCATTTCGTTTGCAACCTTCAAGAATATTCAAAAATCCAACTATATTGGTATTAACATAAGCTTGCGGATTTTTTAATGAATTACGAACACCCACTTCTGCTGCAAGATGAATAACTATTTCAGGACGATTATTATCAAACCAAGAATCAATACTATCTTGATCTGTAATATCATAACAGCAGAATGTGAAATTAGAATAATCAATCAAATTTGCTAAACGAGCTTTTTTCAAAGATTTATCATAATAATCATTCAAATTATCTATTCCGTAAACATCATGGCCTGTTACAAGCAATCTCTTACATACATGATAGCCAATGAATCCAGCCGCCCCTGTGACCAAAATTCTCATTGTTCTTCCTTATAGCTTATTTTCAAAAGCTTCGACAAATTAGTGCCCAAAGCGTTCGCTAAAGCAATCATAGTTTGTAATTGAGGATTATCATTCCGTTCACACTCTAAATCAGACACACGAGGCTGTGGTACACCCATACGTTCAGCTAACACCCGCTGAGACAACCCTAATCTATTTCTACGATGACGGATATTGTCTGCCAACGAAACTATTTGTTCTCTACTTGTAATTTTACTCATTTTTTTCTCTAAACATGTGTCGTTTCACTGTGTCGTATCCTAAAAACATTTGGCAAATCAACTTTTCTTAATTTTCCATGTGCCTTACACAATTTTCTAAATCTACCATCTCCATGTGTGTAAGTAAACGGAATGTCTTGTACTTTCCAACCTTCTTCTTTCAAGCGTTTGTCACAATACCCATGTTCCCTAGCAAAATCACCCTTAACAATCTGTGTCCCTCCAATAGGAAATCCATGCACTTGTTCCTCATAATGAGCGGGGTCCACATCAAGCGTACTATGCTTTTCTCTGACTTTGTTTAATGTCTCATCTCCAGTTATATGATCTTTAGAAATTTGTACTGTTTTAGGATATATCATAGTAACATCTTCCGGCCACATTATAGAAGCTAATTCATCAAATAATCCTTTACCAAAAAAATAATTAGTATCGGCAAACCACACTATGTCAGCTTTGGTTCTCTTAGCTACATAATTTCGACCCACCATACGGATGCCAAGTTCTTCGATAGGAAAAAAACTAGTTCTGATATTACATGACGGTAATGTTTGCATTGAATAATAGCCTACAGTCCAATTAACGGCATGGTCGTCCTTTGTGCAACACACAGTAATTGTGACTTTACAATTCTTCGGCGGATATAAAATCAACGAATTCAACTGATATGACAATGCATTAACGTATTGAGTCATTGTTTTGGAATAACAGTGTGTGATTACTTCAATTTCTTTCATCCATGTGTGCTTTCTGTGTGTCTAATCCTATACATGCCAGGAACGTCAATGCCCATTAATGGAGCCTTTCTTCCACAAAACCTACGATACCTCACATCATCCCTGCATCGACGCTTAAACGGGTTGTCTCGGCCCTTGTAGCCATTCTTAAACCAACGTTGTAAATATCCATACTTTCGAGCGAAATCCCCATGAACAATTTGCACTCCCCCAATAGCTGTATGATAATGCTTATTGGTAAATTGCGATTCATCAATATCAATCAAACATCTTTGTTGGGAGGCTTTTTTTAGCAAAGCATCCCCAAGAGCATGAGTAGTGCTTATTTTAATATCCTTCAAAAACAAAAGAGAAGCTTTATCAGGCCATGACCACTCAGCTAATTGTGTAAAAACTTCTGGCTTATACATTTGATCGACATCAGCAAACCATACAATATCAGCCTCCGATTGTTTAGCAACTTTATTACGCCCAAAGGCCCGAAGACTTATTTCCGCTTCCGTTAAAAAACAAATCTCAAAATTAAAAGTAAAACAACGAAACCAATCAAGCACTTGTAAAGTTAACTTATCATCTTTTGTACAACATACTGTTAATTTTACATCAACACCCGATAAACGACTATCTACCAGAGAACTCATACAGCAAAACAGACCATCAGCATAATGCCGATGTTTTTTTGCATAACAGTGAGCTACTATCTCTATTTTTTTCATCTAACTAATCATCCATCAATTTATTCAAAAATACAAGATCAGACGGACTATTTATAGCTAACGGTAATTGATCTATTTCGACTGCATCAATTACAAGTCCCAGTTGTAACCACTTATTTTGAATCAAAGTTCCTTCGTCATAAAGAATCTTTTCTATTTCTAAAAAAGCATCAGGCACAAATCCCCAGACACCACAAACACCCTTCAATTTTTCTACCGAAGATGATGTAACAAATTTACAACAACACCTATGTCGTACAAACGTCTTTAGAATGTTTTGATCTTCACCGTCTTTTTCATCAATATCCGACACTAATGTAGCAATCTGACACAATGTGTTATACTTCATCGTGTCAATCAACTGCTCTACGTCCTCAAGATCGACTAAAGGCTCATTGCAATTCCAATAAATTATTCGATCATAAGTACGTTCGTTAGACAAAACACCCACTTTTATACAAGAATAAGCCATTATACAATAATCAAAAACTGTCTGATCCGGTATCTTATGTTGTATTGTAATATGACCCAAATGGTGCTCTCGACAATAATCCCATACTTCTTCATCAGGAGATACTATAACCACCTGATCGACTAATTTAAGCTGTGTAGCTCGGTCATATACCCAATGAATAAGAGGTCTTCCCTTGACCTTATGAAGAGGACGACCATAAAATCCAGGGACTTCATTCATCTCAGCAACGATCATAACAATGTTTTTAGAAGTATTCGTACTCATCACACATTTCCTTTTCCACTTTCATAACCCGCTTCCTTAATTCAGGATTCCATTTCGGTAAATTCGTAGAAACATTTTGAGGCTTCAATTGTCTTACATTATCTCGGTATTCCGCACCTACTCCTAATGACTCCAAAAGTTCAATATAAGCCCACGGCATGTCTTCCAATCTTAAAACTATATCAGCCTTATAAGTAGCAAACAGTCTCTTAACGGAACGGCTGCAACCACAACTAAGAACTCCTTCAACATAAGTATCAAAACTCTCCCTATACTGTGGAGTATTAACATAATAACTAGCCAACCAATTACAAGGATGTCTAACCAGAGACAATCTTAATTTATTGTCTTTATTTACCCTGGGAAACATAGTTTGTATTCTAGGAGCATCCTCTAATTCATAAGCCCTAGTAAATCCCATACCGAGTCCTGCAAGCTGAGAAGCCTTCCAAAACCATAATCCTCCAGTTCGTTTAGGACAAGCAAAGTCAAATAGCTTATATTGAAGCATCTATTCGAGCCTCCCTAAATTAAAACCCAATATCGTGATAGGCACAATATTTGCAAGACAAATTACATCCATAAGTAAAAACAATTTGAAATCTCATGGTTTTATTGTCCACCAAATATGTGATCCTGTTACTTTAATTTCAACACCCACGCTTTCCGCCCACTCATCTACAGCACGTTTAACTCCAAATCGCCCAATCTTATCACCATGTCCATTATAATCATGTCCACAATATAAACCCTTCCGTCGTAATTTTGACCACCAACATGGCACATCTTTCTGTACTGATTCATAGCTATGATCAGCGTCAATAAAAGCAAAATCAAGAGAATTGTCTTTTACAAAACTAGCCGAGATAATGGAATTTCCTACCATCATCACACGTCGATCATCAGCAAAAAACGTATTATCAATAACATAATTCAACGCTTCAAACATCTCCGCCTGTGTAACATTAATCATACCACCATCAGGTCTATTAGGATCGCATTGTTTATAACGGTCTACCATAATTAGTTTTAACTCTTGAAATGTCTCTAACAACGGTATACTAGCCGATCCTTTCCAGACACCAATTTCTACGCCCTTTGTTGGTTCTCCAATTTCTTTTCGTATCAACTTTATCAATGATTTTGTATGTGATCTCATATTACTCCTCAATTTTTGATTGTTTACATTCCAGTTTTCATTTATATGAACGGACCTTTGTGTGGGTCTGCCCAAGTGCCTGAAGCACTAGCCTCTCTATTTTCCTTAAATATATTACCCCTTTGAACAACCAATTTAAGTTGTTCCCCAAAATCAGCGGGATTACTACTAAACATCGTCACCGAAGTCAAACGTTCAAACTCTTCCTCAGTGAATTTAATAATTATATCACTCATTACCTATAATGACTTTCTATACCCTTCCATATACCGATGTTTCCACTCCAATTTCACGGTATCTCCAGCCTCTTTTAACCACATTTCAACACCTTGCTTGACATAATTTTTCTTTTCTATATGATTTTCTATGTCATCAAAAAGTATCATGCCCCCCGGTTTAACTAGCTTATAAACGTGTTGTACGTCGTCGAGTACAGAAAATTTATTGTGATTTCCGTCTACAAACGCCAAGTCCACGGAGTTTTTAGAAACCCCCTCATAGCCGCCTTTACCACACATATGACGAAGGACTTCAGCACTGTTACCTCGAATGATTTTACATCTGTTAGTCCTAGTCCAGGGTTTGAGATTATGATAAGCCCGTACTCGGACTGCTTCCATTTTCTCTGGGCCTAGTTTACGAGTTTGCAACCACGGATCACAGACCACTGCCCTCGAATCGGGATGACAGAGTACATGTTGGAACATCCAAGTGGTAGACATGCCTTCAAATACCCCTAATTCCAAATACAAAATGGGCTTATTGTAGTATTCGGGGATGATGTATTTAACAAAGGTTTCCCCATTTCGATTTAGGTGCCAGTGTCGTGTGAATTGAAAGTCATGTTCTGTAACGTCGATTCCGAATTTACGTGTCACGTTCCTTTTCCTCCTTCAAAGTTCGGTTTAAGTATTTATTCCCAACATCTTTATACCAATCACAAATAGACCCCACGTTATTATCCAGGCACTCTTGGAATATTGGTCGCCAAATTTTATATCCTTTTTCAGATTTGTTTCTACGTACATTTGAGTCACCATGAAAATGACGTATGACGACTTGATCGTCTGATAAATTCTCGGATTGGTATTTTGGGCTGCAATTATATTGGCCTTCCTCGCATAGTGTGTAAAAGGGTTTGTACATTACGGTAGAGAAGAAAGTCTGCATGAGATGCAAGACCTTCTCATCTGGAATGAATGTCGAATTTGCAGCTACCGACCATTCTAACCATTTATTGAGTACGGGAGAATCCGGTCTACAAGCCCATACTCCCCCATTAACAGAAGGCCAGTCACCTTCCAAAGTTTGGTCTAGGATGTCCTTGTCGATGATGTCAAATTCACGAAGTGTTTCTAGGCGTGATCGCATCATCCTACTCGCAACACGCCAATCACAAAATTGGGTCGAACAAAAACCGTTTTTATTAGCATAATAAAAGAGGGGTTCCAAACTACCATGAGTCGTAACATCGCAGTCTAAATAAAGGGATACATCTGCTTCGATTTGCTGTGCAATCGAAATTTTATTCAAAAATTGAGAATTTCTACCAGTTCGTTTAGGTGTATAAGAAACCGCTTTTGCATTCAGATGTTTATCCGCACATATAGTTTCAACAAGACTAATGGACTCCGGGTAAGCGTAAACACGAATTTCTTCATTCCAAAATTCCTTCAATGTCCACAAAGCCGTGGTAAGATATGGCAAATGGGGGATGGCACTTGTCAGAAAAAAGATAAGTCTATTCATTCATTTTCTCCTACTATTGATTCCGCCATCAACAAAACCATATTTGTATCTTTTCTTCATACACTCTTCACAAGGTTCTACATCAATAGAAAGACCATCTGTAACCACCGAAACTTCACAGACTAAAGCTGCTCCGCACTCTTTACAAAAAGCATCAATTCGTAATTTTGCTATGTCTGGCATGATTCACTCTCCTTCATGTTTTTGGCACGATTCAACTCCATTATTTTTTTACCACGATCCAACTCTTCTCTATACTCCCAAAAAGCTTTACGAGCCTCTTGTATGTCTTTTGTGTCCCAAATAGAAATAGGAATACTGATTGTTTGCAATTCTGTCCCAAGAGAATAGTTACAAAACACAAAAGACCCTTTTGTCCAACATTCATAAACACACACCACCATATTAGACTTGGCTATAAAAGATGCCAATCTATCACTAATATCCCAATGTAAATGCATGTGACCATGCTCATATTCAGCCATTTTCATTAACAATTTTTTAATCTTCATGATTCAACTCTTCTTTCTTTTTTCTTTTAGTTTCTGGTACAATTCTTTAATCTTCATAATTCACTCACCAGCTTTTCACATAATAAATATTTCTCATCTAGATCCTGATCCTGATCCTTGATTTCCTGCCAGTATTTATCCCAAGCTTTACGAGCTTCTTGATCGTCTTCCATTTCAAAAAAACGAACAGGAACATCTATTGTGTATTTATCTTCAACCCTCCAATCTGGTTCATAATAATAGTCGATTTGTATCATTTCCTCACCCACACACCACTCAACTACAACACATTCATAACCAGTGAGTATTCGCCACCTATTACTTACTGTATGCCCCAACTCATCAATATCAATTTCCAATGATCGTCGTTTGTCCCACATGTCTTTAATCTTCATTTTTACTCTCCATACTTTTCTTTTAAGGATAAATATAACTCTTTCTCGCCTTCTTTGAATTTCTCATCATTAATTCGTTTCTGCTTAGCAGCTTCGTTTTTTACTTTTCTTCTTTCCTCTTTTAGATAAGCTTCATAAGCTTTGAAGGCTTCTTCCTCATCGTCTATTTCAAAAAAACGTATAAGATAGCTACCTGTATAACATTCTTCACTTCCAGACTGCGAAGAATAACGATAATCAACTCTTATTACCTCATCATTAACCCACCAGTCAGTCACAAACCCCTCAAATGGATAATTATGGAGTATATGCCATCTCTCTCCTATTTTACTCGCCATTTCCTCCTCTTGAACTTCTAGCGATTGTTTCTTTTCCCACATTTCTTTAATGTTCATATTTTCCCACCTCAGCAGCATGTCGCGTAATTTCCCACGGATTCGTACAATATTCTGATAAAAACCACTTGTGTTTAACATACAAGAAGTCCGCCTGTCCGGCAGAACTACGATTTGAATGAGAAGTTAATTGATAAAAACCATGATCTTCCAAAAATGCGTGAGTTTCAACAATAGAACACCAACCACTTCCAGGTGGGCAAGATGTCATTTCCAGATTCACAAGTTGTATCTTTTTAAGAAGCTCCACTCCTCCACGCATAGCGTCTAACTCCCCTCCTTCGCAGTCAAGCCACAAAAGAGCCTTGCCAATTTCAACATTACTCCAAAAATTATCAAGTGTGCTACAACGTACTTGTATCTCTTCAACATTTTTTGCCTTACTCAAATCATGTTCAAATAACGAACTACCATCCCCATGTCTTTTCTTAATGAAAAATGGTTTAGTGCCTATTTCGTCACTAATCGCCACCTCTATTACTTCCCCAGGGTAGTCCTTCAAATTTTTAACTATACCGGGATGAGCTTCATAACCCGTGAACAAACAATTTGGCCATTCCTCAGCCAAAACTAGTGCCTCTTCGTGGTGATAACCAATTCCAACCTGTACCACACGATCTGGAACAAAGTCAAGTAATTCGGCTGTTATTCCACATGCTATGCCACTTCTCCGCATTAACCGGGACGCACACATATTTTAGTTCTCCTTTTTGTCTTGTTCGGGAAGGTACTTCCATGTACGACGGGTTTTAATGGCATATATTGTTTGATATGTGACCCCATAATCATCTGCAATCACCCTTTGTTTTTCTCCACTAACTATAAGCCTCCGAACTGCATATACATCCTCTTCTGTCAATTTAGCACTAGCATTTTTTTCACCCCTACTAAGACCTAATTGAGATTTACTCATCCTTGTGCGTTGTTCTACTGTTAAAACCTTTTTCGGTAGAGGTGTTGTTCGTCTAGGTTCCTGTTCTGTCAAATATTTCCAAGTTCTTCGAGCGTAAATATTATACACAGTTGTCTCAGCTATTTTGTATTCAGCCGCTATCTTTCTGTGTAATTCACCTCTGTCAGCCTTACGATAAATTTCAAGAACCTCCCTTTCCGTCAATCTAGCACTAGCATTTTTTTCACCTCTTGTTAATTCACTTATTTTTTGTTTTGTCTTCAAAGACAAAGGTATTCCTCTTCTACTAGACACTCGACCCATTCCAGCTTCACTGATTCTCCTTTTATGATCAACAGAAAGTTTTATTCCTTTATGGGATTCACTTATCTTCCTTTTAGTCTTTTCACTATGTACAAGTCCTACGATCCCCTCACCCCCCGCTGTGAGGTTGTAGCCTTTAGGAGCCCTAGTTTTGAACTTTTTAATACAAAACTGTTCAGCATCACTTAATTCATCGGGATCATCGTTCATTAACAAAATTCTCCAATTAAAAGCATCAAACCCGTGCTTTCGGATTGCTTTATGAAAAAAAGTGTCAGCCCCCCTCCTCGAATGTTTTTTATGCTCAGCCTTACGTATTTGCAATGTTCTTATGGTTTTTCCAACATAGCGTTTTCCATCCACCACATTCGTTACTAAATAAATAATCCCTAGTCTTTTCTCATCCATATCATCACTCCCAAAAATCCCCCCGCCCACGCAGGCGACCATAGGAATAGAATGCCCGACGCAGACGGAGTTGTTTAATTGGAGACTTCCTATGGTCAACGCTATCAATATAGCACAAACCCCAGATACGATCAATAGTGACTTCTTAATGTTCATTTTCTGGTAATCCCATAGCGTCTTTTGAAGCTTTAATGACGTTCCTATCAGAACTCCAGTGAAAAAATCCACGATCCTTCACATTAATCCTATTCACGGGATAACCCAACCTTGTAGCAACATACCACATATACCCGTCTTGGGTTGACTCAGGCAATGATCCGACACCACAAAACTTGTTAGCCGTATTAGCACTCATTTCAATAAGACCCTTTGCAAAAAAACCACACCAAGAAATTATTCGTGGGTGTTTGAGTTTGTCTTCCCCCGGCTCTGGTATAAGATTTAGAGGCTTTCCACAATATTTTTCAAACAATTTATCCAGCTTCATCATCTGATCAGGAGGTTTGGTAAAGCCCCATTTTTGTGCTACAATCCCCGGATAATTAGCAAACCACTTAGGATCAATCCAATTATCATCCCCAGTTGCCACGGTATCAGTGTCTATTTTCAACATGTAAGAAGTCCTTACATGCTTGGCAGCTACATGCAAAAACCCCGACAACATCTTAACTCGTTGAGGATTAGTCCACTTATCTCCACCATCCTTTATATTCAATTGATAATCAGGAAAAGGCCATCCAATAATTTGCAAATTTGGATGATCTACCACTTCTTGTATTTCTTTCTGATTAACCTGCTCAACATCATAGAACACTATCATCGGATGCTTCAACAAGCTCGGCTTATGTTTCTTCCACGTCGGCCAAGACCAGGAAAGCTGTCTAAGGTGTTTAGCATCTACCCCCACTACAGTTGTGTATTCTGGTATCATTGGGACACACACTCTTCCTCCATCTCCAATCCCAATTTTTTAAGTCCTTTTTTAATCCTCTCTTTTGCTTCGAATAAAGAAAGTGTTTCTCCTTTCTCAACACAACTATCCTCAAAACCATAAACTCGCCAATGATATCCTTGAGGTATTTGTATTTCATGGATATCTCCCAAACAATAAAGACCTGTAGACCCTACAAGCAAATTCCAAATACCTGGAACTTGTGTTTCTTTTTTGAAAGAACGTTTCCACACAGCATCTACCGTAATTTTAACTGTTTGATCACCATTTGTCACTATTTCCTCTTCTACAACAGATTCTTCCACAACAAACTCCTTTTTATCATTAATCAACTTTCTCAGTTTTGCTATCTCTTCCCATAATTCATTCTTCCAACTATGAATATCTCCAATAAACAGCCGCCAAGCAGCTTCCCCACAAGGTGTTACTTCCTCTTCTACATCAGATTTTTCCTCATTAACTTTTGCAAGAAGCTCCCTCGCAACCAAAGCATAATAAGAACCCATTCCTATTTCGTTTTTTACATCAAAAAAAGGAGTCAAATTATGTGAAACAGCAAATGCTATTAAACACTTTTCACTCAAATCTGTAAGAAATTCCTTCATTAATAATAGTTTTTCTTTATCAGTCATTTATTTTCTCCTTTTCCAATTAAGTATGTACTACTATCAACTTCCCTAATTAAACACTATACACTATATCGTAACTAATTACAACCCCACTTTACTTTTTTTTCTTCATACCACCAACTGATCCTTGTCGATCAATATCTTCTCCCAGTGGAACCCAATAAAACTCAATAGCAACAGAATCCTCTACAGCCTCAAAAGTATGCTCAACCCCTGGAGGAACATCCAGTATTTCTCCCTTAACCAAAACTGTATCATCCCAATACTTACTCACATCATCTTGTTCTATTTTTACATTCAACGCACCACTAATAACACAAAACCGATTCCATTTATGACAATGTATATGTGTCGAACAATAACCCCCCTTTTTGACTACTATCATATGAGCCGAAATCGAATTAAATTCAAAAATCTCTTGAGTCGTTCCCCACACCTTCCCGGATTTACAACCAATCAATGGAATGTCTCTACTACTATTATCTGTCATTTCTACACTCGATTCTTCAAAAAAATGAAAATTTTATCAAAATAAATTATTTC
>Ga0075125_10000108_pt1 | contig 32049 bp, 35 predicted proteins | sample AntAceMetag02UKN_FD_69810 | JGI IMG/M metagenome (GOLD analysis project Ga0075125, IMG submission 69810) | Saline lake microbial communities from Ace Lake, Antarctica - Antarctic Ace Lake Metagenome 02UKN | ecosystem: Environmental > Aquatic > Non-marine Saline and Alkaline > Saline | place... | reverse complement strand
TTTTTTTAAAATTTCATCTGGTAAAAATAAGGTTCCATCTTTTTTAATATCAACTTCTATTCCAGTTAAAATCTTAATCCCTTTTATTTTTTTATCAGCATTTTTAATTGCTTTAATGTATCCGGGCATTCTCTTGGGCCTTAAACCATTGGCCATTCTCATAGAACTTCCATGATCAGTAATAACAATATATTCGTATCCTCTTTCTTTGGAAACTTGAGCCATTTTTAAAATACTTTTATACCCATCAGACCAATTAGTATGTATATGACAATCGCCACGTATATCTTTTAAAGAAATTAAATGGGGTAATTTTTTATTTAATCCAGCTTCTATTTCCCCTAAATCTTCTCTTAGTTCAGGTGCGATTAAAGGTAAATTAACGGCTTTAAAAACATCTTTTTCAAAAGCACCACCAATTCTGATTAATTTTTTCCCTGATTTTTTAAAAACCCCGTATTCATTAATTCTAAGGTTTTTTTGCATGCCTAAACGTCTCACTCGGATATTATGAGCTTTTGAACCAGTAAAATAATGAATAGCGGCCCCAAAACTTTTTGGTTCAACCACACGCAAATCAGCCCCTATCCCCTGCTCTAAAATTACTTGGGCCTTGGTTTTTCCTTTAGCCAAAATTCTTTTTACTTGTTTAAGTTTAGTGAAAAATTCAATGGCTTTTTCTGGTTTTTTTGATGTAGCTAAAATATCTAAATCACCAACTGTTTCTTTCCAACGCCGAATTGAACCACAAATTTCAGCCCGGTTGACTAATCCAGATTGTTTTATTTCTTCTAATATTTCTTGAGCTAAAGGATAGGTTTCTCCCAATAAGAAACGTTGATTATAACGTTTATAAAAATTAATTGATTTTAAAAGATTTTTCTCACTTTTTTCACTCCAACCATCTAATTTTAAAAGTTTATGTGATTTAAGTAATTTTTGTAATTTATATAGAGAATTTATATTAAATTTTTGAAAAAGAAATTTAACTTTTTTTGGTCCCAATCCTTCAATGTTTAATAAATCTAAAACAGTTAAGGGAACTTCTTTTTTTAATTCTTCAAAGCCATGACAGGTTCCTGTTTCTAATAAGTCTTGGATATAATGAGCAATTCCTTTCCCAATTCCAGGAATTTTTTCCAATTCGCCTTTTTCAGCAATTAAATTAATATCTTCGGCCAAGTTTTCAATTGTTTGGGCGACTCGACGATAAGCATTAATGCGAAAAAGATTAGCATCTTTAATTTGTAAAATATCAGCTGTTTGATAAAGAATTTTAGAGACTTTTTTGTTATCCATGTTTCTAAAGTAGCCAATTAGCAATACCAAAGTAAATAATAATACTTAAAATATCTTGAACAATAGTCGTAAAAGGACCACTACCAAAAGCAGGATCTACTTTGAATTTACTTAAAAGATAAGGAATAGCTAAGGCAAAAATTGATGCACTAATAATACTTATTAACATGGAGAAACTTAAAACAAAAGCTAAAGAAAGAGTAGTCCAACCAATGGCGACAACTAAGAAAAGTAAAAGACTACAAGATAAGGCAAGAAAAAAACAAGTTAATAGCTGCTTTAAAAAATATTTTTTAAAAGGTATTTTTGTATGGGTGGCTAAATCTCTTAAAAAAATAGCCTGGGTTTGACTGCCAGTGGCATTGCTCATATAAACAATTACGGGGATAAACATGGCTAAAATTAAATTTTGTTGTAAAGAGGCTTCAAAAAAACCAATAATTCGAGCGACCAATATCCCACCAAGTAAACCAATTAATAACCAAGGCAAGCGATGTTTAATGGCCATAAAAAAAGGAAAAGCTAACTGATTTTTCCACTCAAGACGAGAGATTGGTTGATAAATACCAGCTAAATAAAGTAAATCTTCACTAATTTCCTTTTCTAAAATACTTAAAATATAATCACTAGGAACAATACCAATCAAAGTATTGTCTTCGTCAACAACAGGAATAGATTTTAAATTATGATGTAAAGCTAAATAAGCCACCCTCTCCTGGTCTTTTTCAGGTTCAACCTTAACTAAATTAGTTTTAATCATGAATTCTTTAACTTTTTTCTCAGTTCTTTGACAAAAAAGTTCTTTAATTGAGAAAACACCAATAAATTTTTTCTTTTCATCAATAACATAAAAATAGTTAATAGTTTCAATTTGATCATGTTGTTTAAAAAGAATAGCCTGAGCGTCGCCTATTGTTTGCTCAGGCATAATTAAAGGTATTTGAGAAATCATTTTTCTACCAGCACTTGATTTGGGCCATTGTTTTTTCTCAACTAGATTGGTTACTTTTGAAGTTAAATCGTGTATTTTATTCATCATAAAAATTAAAAAACTTTCCCTTTAAAAGGAATTAAGAAAGCAATTAAATATATATCCTAATAAATCTACAAAAGAAATATTATTTTCGTTTGCAGAAAATAGGAAAATTCAAGGGCTAACAACAATACTTATTTTTTGTCAATTATGCTTTACCCATGATTCGGAACATCTTGGTTCCGCATTTTGGACAAACACCAGTCATGGCGCGACGTTTAGTCCCACCCTTACCTTTCATGGTAACTTCTTTAGGATTGTCCATGGTTCTTTTTTCTCTGCATTTGACACAGTAACCTACTGTAGCATCAGTTTTTTTCTCCATAATATTTAATGTTAATTAATTATTTATGTCTAAAATTAAAAATGTTTTTTAATTTCAAGGTTCTGCGAGCGCAGTGAGCAGGTTCTTACTATGAGCGTAGCGAATAGCAGGGTTCTCGAGCGAAAGCGAAAGGTTCTTATAATTAAATTACATTATTGTTTATACAATAAAATTTAATTTCAACGTTCTCGACGAGTGAAACGAGGAGAGGTTGTTATATTTTAACCTAAATAAGCTTTTTTGACAAGGATATTTTATAAATTTAATCCCCAGTCAATAATTCAATTAATATTTTCTTATTAAATTCAAAATCCTCTTTGTAAATGTCTTTAATTGAATCTGAGCGTTCAAAATTTTGAGTTAAAGGATTAATAAAGCTACCATATTTTTTCATGGAATAATCTAAATGACAGCCTGTTGATGTCCCAGTTGTACCCACAAAAGCAATTGTTTGGCCCTGAATTACTTTTGCGCCATATCTAATTCCTTTGCCAAAAGCAGATAAATGCCCATAACGAGTAGTATAAACACCATTATGGCGGATTTCTACTGTATATCCATAAACATTGTTTTTCCATCCAGCAAAAATAATTGTTCCTGCTCCTGAGGCAGAAACAGGCGTCCCACAAAAAGCCGCATAATCAATAGCTCGATGAGTAGTGTATATATTCCAAACAGGATGATAACGGCTTAAACTATAGCCAGAACTAATATAACGATAATTAATCGGCGCTTTTAAAAATTGTCTTCTTAAACAATCACCTTCTAGATTATAATAATCTTCTCTGTCTTCAAAATCTTTATAATAAATACCCCAATGATCTTCTTTTTGATTTTGAAAACGGGCAATTAAAATTTTACCAGGACTAACTTCTTGACCATTTAAATATCTCTTTTCATATAAGAGTTCAAATTCATCTCCTTTTCTTATGTCAAAACCAAAATCAATATCCCAGGCAAAAATATCAGCCATTTCCATAATGATTTTATCTGCCAGTCCTATACTTTGTCCAGTTTGATAAAGACTTTCTTCAACTTGAGCAGAAACTTTAGTTAACTTAATTTCATAAACAATTGCTCTTTTCTCTGCTTTTAAGTCCCCAGTTTCTAATTTTTCAACAATTAAAAAATTATCTTGATTAATTTCATATTCTAATTTTTCAAACTCATTAGTATTGATATTAAAAAAAGAGCGAATTTTATTTCCAGCTCTAATTTCTACTAGACTATAAGCATTTTCTGAAATATTTAAAATTTTCTGTAATTGTTCTTTGCTTAACCCTAAAGCAGTATTTAATTTAATAAAAACTTCTCCTGATTCAATAACATGCTCTTTAATAGTGTATTGAGGAGAAGTGTCTTTTTTTATAAATTCTGCTAATGCTGAATTGGCCAATAATTGGTTTGGATTTTTTTGAGCAATTATCAAACCACTAATAAGAATAAGAATAAAAATACTTGTGGCTGAAACGACAAAAATAAATAAAAATTTTTTAAAGTTAATATTTTTTAATTTATTTTGCTGATATGGACTAAGATTAACTATTTTTGTTTTCACCCCGTTAGAAATTTTTATTGACATATTGATTTATTTAAATTTAGCTATACGAACCCCGTTAGAAAGTTATAATTGTTTTTCGTAATAAACTTAAATGTTTTTTTAAAACCTACAAAGCGAGCTTTCTAACGGGGCGAACACCGCCAGTAGATTTCTAACGGGGTTCATAGCTTCATTTTAGCAAAAATAAGTGTTTCTGTAAACCTATTTTAGGTTCAAATTTGATATTTTTAAATAAAAGTTTAATATTAAAACATGAGAAAAACTACATTGATTTTAATAGCTATTATCGTTTTATTTGGATTTGTTTCATATATTAATATTTTTCATCATCAGTTTCTTTGGGATGATGAATTTTTAATTCAGGAAAATGTTTTTATTCGTAGCTGGAAAAATCTGCCTCAAATATTTTCTTCTTGTAGTGGAGCAGGAGCTGGTCGTTTAGATAATTTTTATCGACCAATGCAACTAGTCGCTTATACGGGTATTTATTCTTTATTTGGTTTGCAATCTCGGGCTTTTTTATTACTTAATGTTTTAATTCATTTAATCAATGCCTGTTTAATATTCTTTTTGATTAAAAAGCTGTTTAAAGATAATTTTTTGGCTTTTTTAACCTCTATTTTATGGGTGGTCCATCCTGTTCATACTGAAGTAGTTACTTATATGAGCGGGATAGCCGATCCTTTATTGGTTCTTTTCGGATTAGGTTCTTTTCTTTGCTATATTAATTTTAGACAAAAAAAACAGGCTTATTTATTAATTTTTTCCCTAATTCTGTTTATTTTAGCTTTATTATCCAAGGAAACCATTATTGTCCTTCCTGGATTATTTGTTGTTTACGAGTTGTTTTTTCACCCCGTTAGAGATTGTAAAAACACAGAAGAAGTGCGAGACAAACAAATCTCTAACGGGGTTAAAAAAGAAAATTGGAAAAAATACATTCATCTCAGTTGGTTTTTTATTATTAGTATACTTTATTTTATTCTTCGCTTAACAACCTTAAATTTTGTTAATACTTTTAATTTTTACAATACTTCTAATATTTATACGGAACACTTATTAGTAAGAATTTTTACTTTTTTAGCTTCTTTACCAAAATATTATACTTTTTTGTTTTATCCGGTTAATCTGCATATGGAGCGTCAATTCCCTGTTTTTACTTCTCCTTTTTCTATATATATTTTAGTTTCATTAATAATTTTCTTATTTTTAGCTTTCCTTGTTTATAAGGGGGTTAAACAAAAAAAGCTTTATTTAAGCTTTGGTATCCTCTGGTTTTTTATTGGATTTTTACCAATGAGTGGAATTATTCCGGTTAATTCATTTTTACTAGAACATTGGCTTTATTTTCCCTCTATTGGTTTTTTCTTTTGTTTCGCTGTTTTAATTCATGCTCTTTGGCAAAAATATTTTCGACTTAGAAAAATAATAATTATTGCATTAACAATAATAGTTTTTACTTTAATGGGATTAACTTTAAAAAGAAATACTGATTGGCAAGATCCAATTACTTTTTATAATAATATCCTTAAGTATAACAGTGGAACTGCTCGGATTCATAATAATCTTGCCATGGCCCATGCTGATAAAAATGATTTAATTAAAGCGGAAAAACATTATTTAAAAGCGATTGAAATAAGTGATCAGTACGCTCAAACTAATTACAATTTAGCCAGGCTATATTTACAAACAAACCAACAAGAGAAAGCCATTAAATATTTAGAGAATAGCATTAAAATTAATCCCAACTTTTTCTTTTCTTATCAGCTTTTAGGTGATATTTTTAAAGAAAAAGGTCAAATAGAAAAAGCTCAAGAATATTATCAAAAAGTCCAAAAAATTAAATATTATTAACCCCGCACCATAACGACGATAATATTCGCCCTGCGTTTTTCGACACCCCCTAAAAATTAAAAGAATGTTAAAATAATCGGTGAACTTAATAAAGAGAATATAAGCTCATATTTAGAAAACATATCGTCGTTTGGTGCGGGGTTAAAACCGATATTTTATTAAAGTCCAAATTGCTTTTAATCCGTCCCTATATTTTATTTTTTTACCCTTTTTTCTAGGAAAATAGCTAATAGGAACTTCTTTAATTTTAATTCCTTTTTTAATAATTTTTGCTGTAATTTCTGGTTCCCATTCAAATCCATGGCTGTCAATTTTTATTGATTTAAATAATTTTGCATTAAAACATTTATAACAAGTTGGTTCGTCAGTTAAATTAGATCCATATAAAAAATTCGTTGTCCAGGTAATTAAATACCCACCTAAAAAGAATAAAAAGCTACTATGAGCTTTGTTTTTTTTATTTAATTCCCGACTACCATAAACTACTACGGCTTCACCTTTTTTAATGGGTTCAACGCATAATTTAATTTCTTCAGGATTATATTCAAGATCAGCATCTTGGACAATAATAATATCACCTGTTGAATGTTTAAGTCCAGTTTTAAAAGCAGCTCCTTTCCCTTGATTTTTTTTCAAATGAATTATTTTTATATCTTTTTGTTTTTTTAATATTTCAAACGTTTTGTCAGTACTGCAATCATCAATAACAATAATTTCTTTTTCCATATTAGGAATTTCAACTGCTTTAACTTTATCTAAAAGTTTTTTAATAGTTGATTCCTCATTATATGCAGGAATAATAATTGATAATTTAGTCATAATTAATTAAAAGACAATCTTCTTTTTTAAAATCCCCCACTCTTATTCTTTCTAAATCAGCCAAATAACCACCAGTTTTTAATTTTTTCCCAATATCTTTAGCTAAAGACCTAATGTATACTCCTGGACCAGTAACAACTTTTAATTCAAGATACGGCCATTTATACTTTAAGATTTTTATTTTCTTTATTTCTATCAACCTCTTTTTTAAAATAACTTTTTTACCCTGACGGGCTAATTTATAGGCTGGTTGACCATGAATTTTAATAGCACTAAAAATAGGCGGAATTTGATAAATTTTTCCTTGAAATTCAGGAATAATTTCTTTAATTTGGCCTAACAAAGGGATATTTTCAACATTTATTATTTCTTTGTTTCCTTCTTCATCATCAGTACTACTATTTACGCCTAATTTTATTTTAGCAATATATTCTTTTTCTTTTTTAACAATAGTATTTAATTTTTGACAAGCTTGTTTGCCAATTCCAACAACTAAAACACCAGTGGCTAAAGGATCCAATGTTCCTGCATGACCAATCTTTTTAATGTCATTTATTAGCCGTAATTTTCTAATGACATCAAAAGAAGAAATACCTTTGGGTTTAATTATTCCAATAATTCCTAGACCTATTTTTTTCATATAAAGAGTTATTTTAGATTTTAACAATCATTTTAATTTTTGTAATGCTTGTTTAAAAAAAGCCTTTAATCATATTTTAGTATGATGAAGGCTTTTATTTGTAAATTCTGATTTTAAATTATCGGGTTACTGTAATGGTGTCTAATTCATCATCAGGAGTAGCCACAGTAATTCTGCCACTAGCCGCTTTCATAATTGTATAACCACTAACATAAGTAGTACAATCTGTAAATCCAGCTCCAGTTGTTGAAGGGTCATATGGCATAGCAGCTATATAATCGGTTACTAAACAACTACAAATATCAACGTTATTTACTCCATCTACGTTGGTAATATACATAGCCGTGGCTGGCAAAGCGTCACAAACACCACTTTCAGCAAAACTCCCCTTGTTATCAACCATTCTTTGGTGAACAGAATTAAGGATAGCATTAATATCGCTCCATCTTTGTGCATCTCTTGCTCTTTGAAACTGACGAGTTGGATTAATAACAATAATAACAATAGCGGCTAAAATTGAAATAATTCCAACGGCAATAAGAATTTCAATGGGAGTGAAACCTTTACGTGATTTAATCATAAAGCTTTAACTTAATTATAATTAATTATTCTAATTTTAAAACATAAGTGGCAAAAAGCCATCCCTCTGTCTCCTCATCTACCCTTATTTTATACCATTCTTCTTGTTCTTGCAATAGTGGATAACCCTCACCAGGATAAACCTTGGTTACAATGTCATATTCAGTTCCAGGACCCTTTCTAATATTTAAACTACTAATTCCTTGATTAACAACAACTTGGGTAGTTTTTTCCTCAATCTTTTCCTCCACTACTTCTACTTCTTCGGGAATTGCTTCTCGTTCAATAACCTCTTCTTCTTTTATTATTTCTTCTTCAACAGCTATAACTGGTTCAGACCCTTCTTCAGAAACAATTTCTTCGTTTATAAAGATTTTTTGGGAAATATTTGAAAAACGTGGTTTTTGAGGGGTATAATTAATAATCACCCAACCAAGAAAGAATAAAGAGACTAAGGGAAAGACATAGCCAAATATCTGAAAAAGTTTACTTTCCTGTGTTTCTATACTAATAAAACATTTTTTATCATTAATTTTTTGCGGTAATAAATTAATTTCCCCTTTTTTTGCCTTTTGACGTGATTTAAGGGCTAAACCAATAACCGTGTTATAGAGAATTGAACCCTCTTTTAATTGTTTGGCAATCACTGATTTACCTAGATTAACTTTTTTTTCAAGCTTTGTAGAAAGATAAGAGATAATTTCTGGAATTTGAGCTGAGCCACCGCTTAAAATAATCTCGTCTATTGGTTCATTATAGTAATCAAGAATATTTTTTATTTCAATAATAATTGGTTCAATCTCTTTTTCTAAAACAAGTTTAACAATACTTTTCTCTGATAAACCTTGTTCTCTTTTTATTTTTTCTGCTTCTTCATTGGATTTTTTTAAATTTTCTTCAATCGCCTGAGTAAAATGATTGCCAGCAATACGAATCGTTGAAGACCATCTTAGTTGTTTGTTTTTACCAAAAATACTAATATTTGTAGTTCGCGCTCCTAAATCAACAATCATTAAACTGTTAACTGGTTTTAATTCTGATAATAAAGCTCGAGCCAAAGCTAATGATTCTATTTCAAAAACAACGGGTTTTAATCTAGCTGAATTTAAAACTTCAACATAAGTGTCAATAATATTTTTAAAAACAGCAATATATAAAACAGATTGTTGAGTTGATTTTACTAAAGAAGAAATTATTTGACAATCCCAATATATTTCTTCTTGGTTTAAAGGAATAACCTTTGGGGCTTCAAAAGCAATAGCATCTTTTAACTTAGTCTTTTTTAAATCTTTAGAAATTTTAAAAACATGAATAAAAACCTTTGATTCTGGCAAAGATAAAATAACTTGATTTGTTTTTATTTTTGCTTTAGCAACCAGCTCTTTAAGTTTTTTGGTTAATTTTCTTTTATCAAGAATAAGGCCATTTTCAATTATCCCTGGTTCTAGAATTATTCTAGAAAAAGTTTTTACTTTTACTTTTGAACTAAGTTCAAGAATTTCGATTGAAAAATCAGAGATATCTAAACCAAATCCTGTTTTTGAAAATTTATTCATATTTTAATTATTTCCAATCCTATTACACCGTTTGTTGCGGTATAAACGTCAAAACCTTCTCTTTGTAGTTTGTCTCTCATTGCTCCTAATAAAAACTTTTCATTCTCAACCAAAGCAAATTTAACTTTTTTTTCTTCAGCCATATTTAAATTATATTAATTTTTAGACAATTCCTAGTTTTTCTTTAACCCTTGTAACTAAATCATTAAGCTTCCAATCACTTTTAACTAAAAAATCAAAAACTCCACTTTCCATGGCCGTAGCTACGTATTCGGCATCATTTAAATTAGTAAGAAGAATTATTTGCACATTTTTCCCCCATTCATCTTTTCTTAGTGTTTTAAGCATACTCAAACCATCAACTTTAGGCATAATAATGTCTAAAAGAATAATATCAGGATGTTCTTTAAAAGCAATTTCTAGCCCTTCTTCTCCATTTTTCCCTTGAAAAGTTTGAAAGCCTTCACGTTTAAATTTATCAAAAATAGCTTGTCGTAAAGGTGCTTCGTCCTCAACAATAAGGATTTTTTTGTTTTGTGTTGACATATGTTTATATAATTAAATTGTTATTTAATTTCAAGTCTTGCTTTAATTAAATTTTTAACTATTTGATACCTTTACTCCTTTTTTACTTTTCATTCCCTTTGAAGGAATGGTTACAAAAAAAGTTGTTCCTTTGTTTTCTTCAGATTCAAACCAGATTTTACCGCCTGATTGTTCAACCACTGCTTTAACAATATAAAGACCAAGGCCAGTCCCATCACAATCTTTATCTAAGACGTTGTCAGCCCGGAATAATTTATTAAATATTTTTGATTGTTGAATCTTAGGAATACCATAACCCGTATCCTTTATTTTAATTAAAATATCCGAGTCTTTTTTACAAATTTCAACAATAATACTTCCTTTTTCAGGGGTATATTTAATCGCATTAGAAATTAAATTTTGTAAAATAATTCTTAAAAGTCGAGGATCAGCATTAATAATGGGCAAATCAATCGTATATTTTTTTTCTATTTTTATTTTTTTTTCTTTAATTCGCGGGGTAAGTTCTTTTATAAGACTGTCAGCAATTTCAAAAAATTTAACCGGTTCTGGATCAATAGCAAAAGTTCCCAATTCGATTCGAGAAACATTTAAAAGAGCATTTACTAATCCTACCATACGGTGATTAGCATCATAGAGTGCTTGTAAATATTTTTTTTGATCCTTGTTAATTTTTCCAACGTCTTCATCTAAAAGCATTTCTGCATACCAATTTATAGTAGAAAGAGGAGTTCTTAGTTGATGAGAAGCTAATGATACAAATTCAGTTTTAGCTCGATCAATTTCTCTTTCTTTAGATACGTCACGAAAAACAATCACGCAACTTATTACATCACCATTATAATCTTTTAAAGAAGCGGCACTACCTGCGATGGGAATTTGCTTTTTATTCTTTTTAACTAAAACAGTATCTGCCTTGGCATTTTTTATTTCTCCACTGTTTATTGCTTCTCGAATAAATTTACCATTTGATTTTCCATTTTTTTCAGAAATAAAATCAAGAACCTGATCATATTTTTTACCGATAACTTCTTTGTGGGTGAAACCGGAAAGAATTTCTGCTTCTTGATTAAAAATCATGATATTATAATTTTGATCAACAACAAAGACTCCATCGCCGATCCCATAAAGAATAGCATTTAATTTATTTTTTTCTTGATTAACTTTATTTTTTTCTTCTTCCAATTCTTTGTTTTGTCTTTCTGTTTGCCCAAGATTTTTAGCTAATTCTTCACTTTTTTCTTCTAATCTAGTCTGGGTTTTTAAAAGATTATCAGTCATTTGGTTAAAAGAATCAGCTAATTCTTCAATTTCATCTTTTGTATTTATTTTTGCCCGGACTAAAAGATTCCCCTTGGAAATTCTCGAGGCTACTTTTGTTAATTTTTTAATTGGTCCAGAAACAGAATGAGCCATTAGAACAGTAATTAAAACAATCATTAGTAAAAGGACTGTCCCGATAATGGCTAATCTATTTTTTAATTCATTAGCGGTTTTTAATATTTCATCAGCATTCATTTTTACTACTAATCCCCATTGATAATTAGGTAGGTAACGCCAAGTAGCTAAAACCTTTTCTCCTTTATAATCAATGGTTATTCCCCAGCTTTTTTCTCTTTGGACTGCCTTTTGAAGAGCGATTCCTTGACTAGAGCCCAATTTAACGATTGTTTTAAATGCTCCTTCTGGATCATATCTGGATGGAGCAATAAGAGTTATTTGATCTTCTAATCTGGAAATTAAGATGATCTCTCCGGTTTTTCCTAAATCAGTATAATCTTTTATAAGATGATAAATTCCTTCATTATTAATTTGAATTCCAATTATTCCAATAAAGTTGTCCTCATTAAACACAGGAGACATAACATAAGCTCTAATTTTACCGCCTTTAATTAGTTTAAAAGTTGATATTTTTGTTTCTAATAAAGCAATCGTACTTTTAAGGATAGGTGTTAAATCGGGATTAGCTTCTAATTCAGTAAGATAATTTATCCCCAAAGTATGTTTTTGACTAGTAGAAAAAATCAAATTTCCTTCAAGGGAAATAAAAAAAAGATCATCATAATTAGATGATTCTTGTAAATATAATAAAGTGGATCTTAATTCTTTATCAACAGCAAGGTATTCTAAAGAATTTGTTTGATATTTTTGAAAAGCTTGATTAAAATTTTCCATAGAACTAAGGACACTAGGCATACGGGCTAAAGTAGTAACATCTTTTTTTACTTCTGAAAAATATTTATCAATTTGATCAACTTTGTTGTCGGAAATTTGATAAAGCTGATAAGCAAATTCTTCTTCTAAAACTTTTCGTGAACTGTCATAACTAACATAAATAGCAATAATTAAAGGAACCAAAGAAATCATCAAAAACAAAACGACAAATTTAGTTGTTAGGTTAAATCTTATTTTTTTAAAATATTTTAAAAACATATTTTATTCTTCCTTTAATTTTTTAATAACCTCTTTCTAAAAGTAATCAAATAAATCGCCCTTTTCATGTATAAAGTTATTATATTAATATTATATCAAATTAGTAATATAAGGCAATAAAAAAACAAGGATAAATCTTTAATTATCCTTGCTTTTTTAAAAATATAATATTTAATTTTCAATTACTACTTGAGCTGCAGCTAATCTAGCAATAGGTACTCGATAAGGAGAACAACTAACATAATTCATCCCTACTTTACAACAAAATTTAACACTATTTGGTTCGCCCCCATGTTCTCCACAAATACCCACTTTTAAATTTTTTCTGGTTTTTCTTCCTTTATCAATTCCTATTTTTATTAATTGACCAATTCCTTTTTGGTCTAACACTTGAAAGGGGTCATTTTTTAAAATATCTTTTTCTAAATAGATTTTAATAAATTTTCCAGCATCGTCTCTGGAAAAACCAAATCCCATTTGAGTTAAATCATTAGTCCCAAAAGAAAAGAATTCAGCGCGTTGAGCAATCTGATCAGCTATTAAAGCAGCTCGAGGAACTTCAATCATTGTTCCAATGGTATACTTTACTTTAATTTTATATTTTTTCATAACCTGTTCAGCTGTTTTCCTTGCTAATTTTTCTTGGTCAATAAATTCATTTAAATGAGACACTAAAGGAATCATGATTTCTGGCATGACCTTAATCTTTTGTTTGGTTAATTCACAAGCAGCTGAGATAATTGCCTTAATTTGCATTTCAGTGATTTCGGGATAAGTAATACCCAAACGACAACCTCGATGTCCAAGCATGGGATTAATTTCTTCTAATTCTTCTGCTTTATCCCAAATCTTTTTTTCTGATATTTTAATTTTTTTACTTAATATTTTAGCTTCTTTTTTAGTTTTTGGTAAAAATTCATGTAAAGGAGGATCTAACGTTCTAATAGTTACTGGAAATCCATCCATTGTTTTAAATAAATCTTTAAAATCTTTTTTTTGAAAAGGTAAAAGTTTATTTAAGGCTTTTATTCTCTGCTCTTTATTATCAGCCAAAATCATTTGTTGCATTATTGGTAAGCGCTTTTGAGCAAAAAACATATGTTCGGTTCGACACAAACCAATGCCTTGGGCTCCAAATCCTCTGGCTACTTTTGCGTCTTTGGGATTATCAGCGTTTGCCCGTACTTTAATTTTACGAATCTGATCAACCCATTTCATAAAATAGCTAAAATCATTGCTTAATTTGGGTTCAATAGTCTTAATTTTACCTAAAATCACCTGTCCTTTTGTTCCATTTAAAGTTAACCAATCCCCTGTTTTGATAATAAGTTTGTTTATAAAAATCTTTTTGTTTTTTTCATCTACTTTAATTGACGCACAACCAGCCACACAACATTTACCCATCCCCCTAGCTACAACAGCAGCATGACTAGTCATTCCTCCTCGAGTGGTTAAAACACCTTGAGCTACGTCCATCCCATGAATATCGTCAGGACAAGTTTCTGTTCTAACTAAAATTACCGGGCCTTTTTTGCTTTGTTTAACTGCTTCATCAGCTGTAAAAACAACTTTACCTACCCCAGCTCCTGGTGAAGCAGGTAAACCTTTGGCAATAATTTTGATTTTAGCATGAGGATTAATAATTGGATGTAATAATTGATCTATTTGTTCTGGTTTAAACCTTAAAATAGCTTGTTTTTTAGTAATTAAACCTTGTTCAACCATATCCACAGCAATTTTAATTGCCGCTTGAGCTGTTCTCTTACCTGTTCTGGTTTGAAGAATGTATAATTTATTTTTTTCAACCGTGAATTCAAAATCTTGAACATCTTTATAGTGTCTTTCTAATTTTTTAGTTAAAATATAAAGCCTTTTATACACCAAAGGCATTTCTTTTTTTAGTTCTTTAATTTGTTTAGGAGTTCTAATTCCAGCAACCACGTCTTCTCCTTGAGCATTAATTAAATATTCTCCATAAAATTTATCTTCACCTGTAGCCGGATTACGAGTAAATCCAACTCCGGTAGCACTATGGTCACCTAAATTACCAAAGACCATGGCTTGAATGTTTACAGCCGTTCCTAAATCTTCAGGAATTTTATTTAATTTTCTATAAGTTTTAGCTCGAGGAACATTCCAACTTTTAAAAACAGCATCCCTGGCCATGTTTAGTTGTTGCCAAGGATCTTGAGGAAAAGCTTTTTTTGTTTTTTCTTTAATTAGTTTTTTGTATTTAACAATAAGATTTTTTAAATCTTGTTCTGTTAATTCAGTATCAAATTCAATTTTTAGTCTTTTCTTAGTTTGAGATAAGATGTTTTCAAATAATTTTTTATCTATTCCAAGAACAACATCGCCAAACATATGAAGTAAGCGACGATATGCGTCAAAAGCCGAACGAGGATTATTTGATTGCTTGACTAAATTAGATACGTTTTTGTCGTTTATTCCTAAATTTAAGACAGTATCCATCATTCCTGGCATCGAAATCTTTGCTCCACTGCGTACAGAAACCAGTAAAGGATTATTAATATCACCAAATTTTTTACCAACACTTTTTTCTACTTTTTGAATCGCTTTTTTTATTTCTAAATCAAGTTTTTTGGGTAATTTGCCTCGATGTTGTAAAAAATATTGACAAACTTTAGTGGTAATGGTAAATCCAGGAGGGATGGGTAGTCCTAAATTAACCATTTCTGCTAAATTAGCCCCTTTTCCCCCTAAAATATCTTTCATTTCAGCTTTACCCTCAGCCTTTTTGTCTCCAAAGTAATAAACTATTTTCATTATTTTATGATATTAATTATTATTTAAATTTGAAATTTTAGCAAATTAAAATATTAATCAATCTAATTATTAATTAATTTATAAATGTTACTTATATATAATAACTAAAACCAAGTTATTTTTCTAGATTAAAACTAAGTAGTTCTTTATCTACTATCTATTCTTCCAGTACTAGCTATTCAATTACTGGTTCCTCAACTACTGGTTCATCAGTCATTGGTTCATCTGTCATTGGTTCATCAGTCATTGGTTCATCAGTCATTGGTTCATCAATCATTGGTTCATCAATCATTGGTTCATCAGTCATTGGTTCATCTGTCATTGGTTCATCAATCATTGGTTCATCAATCATTGGTTCATCAGTCATTGGTTCATCTGTTACTGGTTGTTGTGTTTCAGTTTTAACAATACAACCGCTAGTGACGATCAAAACTAAACTAAGAATTAAAATGAAGTTCAAAGTTCTTTTTTTCATAGTTTAAACTATTTATTAAATTATTTAACTTTTACTTAAATCGATTTTTTAATTTTCTTTTCTGGTTTTTTGATAATTTTTTTACTCCTTTTTCTTTCATAACTTTAGCTATTTTTCTTGATTTTTTTCTATGCATAAATATTTTAATTAGCAAAAGAAATTAGTTCAACTTCAAAAATCAAAGTTGCGTTTGGAGGAATTAAAGCACCAGCTCCTTCTTTTCCATATGCTAAACTTGAAGGAATGATTAACTTCCTTTTTTCACCTATTTTCATCCCTATAAGTCCTTGATCCCATCCCTGGATAACTTGATTGATTCCAATGGTAAAGGTAAATGGTTGACCTTGATCAAGACTAGAATCAAACTTAGTGTCATCAACTAAAGTGCCTGTATAGTGAACGCTGATCTGATCTCCTACTTTTATTTTTCTCTCTCCGATTCCTTCTTTTAAAATTTCTATTTTTAATTCCGTCATATTTTCTATTTGTTTTAATTGATATTGTTCTACAACAGGTTTTTCTGTTGTTTTACTACATCCTGTTAAAAATAAAGGGAGAAGCAAAAGAGTAACAATTAATATTATTTTTCTCATAATTATTTTTTCAATTAAATTTTATTTTTTTTAGAAAATAGCTTGTTCATCCAACCGAATAAACTAAATCCTTTTCTCTCATTCTTGACTTCTAATTCTAAATCAGTTCTGATTTCTTCCATTTTAAAAATTTCTTGTTCTAAAATTACAACATCTTCAGAATTCTCAACTTGGTTTTTAAGTTCTTTTAATTCTTTTAATTGTTCCGTATTAATTCCCAAATTCTCTTCAACTTGTTTTAATTGTCCGTAATTTGGTCCAATAAGAAACTTGGTAAATTTGCTTCGTTTTTGAGCTTCTTGAATAGCTTCCTCTGCTTGTTCTTGGATTTGATTTTGGGTTTGAGCAACTGTTCGAATTTGTTGACCAATTCCAGCATTTCTTTCAGCTACTTTTAACATTTCTTGAACAGAATTGGCAACTTGGCTGCGACGATCTATAGATCTTTCACTTCCTCTCTGTTCTGCCTTTTTTTTCATTTTTTCTGTACCTAGAGTCCCTTCTTGAATCTGTCCTTCTTTATTTACTTCACCTTCTACTAGTCCTTGTCCAGTACCTTGACCCTGTTCTTTTAATTCAGGATTTTCAATACCAGTTCCTGGCTCATGAATTCCTTTTGTTTGTCCTTGACCTTGAGTTACAACATCTTCGCCTTCGATGTCGATACTGATGGGTTTAGGTTGTACTCTCTCTGCTTCTGGTCCAGTACCTTTTTGTTCTCCTTGTTGAGCAAGAACATTTACAGGAATCACTAGAGTAAGTAAGACCAGAACAGCAATAATTTTCATTGTTTTCATTTTTTTTATTAAATTAATTAATTATTTTTTTTTATTAACCAAGAAGATGATTGAATTTTTCCTCCACCAACGCCAAAAACCATTTTAATCCCTAGCTTCTCACAAACTGGCACTTCAGGAATATTATCTAAAATCCGGTCTCCCCCTTTGGCAAAAATATCAGGCTTAATCAACTCTAGACTTTTACAAACTGTTTTATCTTTATCAATAGATAAAATAACTTCATCAACTGACTTTAAAGCTTTAACAATTTCCATTCTTTCTTTCTCCGGCATAAAAGCAACACTACCTTTTACTTTTACTTGTTCATCATTATTAACAATAACAATTAATTTTGTCCCTAATTTTCTAGCTGCCTGTATGCAGTGAAGATGACCAATGTGTAAAGGATTAAAATATCCAGAAGTAGCAACGACAATTTCTTTTTTCTTTTTAAACATTGATAAGATTTTAACAAAATTAATGATTTTAGGCAAGGAAAAATAGTCTTAAAAAACGGCTTATTTTGCTAAATAAGATTTCCTCTTTTTTTCTTCAAATTTTTCAATAGCATATCTTAACATTGTTCGAGGCATTTTTTTTATATATTTTTTTAAAAAATCTTCTTCGATTTTCTGATTTCTTTTTCCTAGTTCTCTTAACATCCAGCCAACCGCCTTATGAATTAAGTCATGATTATCATTTAATAAAAGTTCTGAAATCTTTAAAACATCATTAAATTTATTGTTTTTAATAAAAGTAAAAGTGGAAACAATAGCAATTCTTTTTTTCCAAAGATTTTTTGATCGAGCTAATTTATATAGAATATCTTTATTTCTGTTCAATAAGTAATCACCAACAATATAAGGAGCAGACATATCAACTAAATCCCAATTATTTATTCCTTGATAATTTTTTAAATAAAAATTAAAAATCTTTTCTCTCTCTTTCTCTTTTGCTATTTTATATTTACTAATTAATATCAGAAGACCGATTAAACGATATTCATGAATTTTACTTTTTAATAAATTTTCAATATTATCAAAACTAAGTTGAATATATTTATTCGCGACCTCTCTTTGTAAAGGAACTTTAATGCCTAAAAAAATATCACCTTCTCCATATTCCCCAGGACCTGTTTTAAAAAATTTTTGTAAAACTTTAGCTTGTTTAGGATCAACCAAAGAGCTTAATTCTTTTTTTAATTGAAATAATATTAATTTGGTCATCTATATCTTGAAATTTTTTTATTTACCATTTTCAAATTTTAATACAGGATAGGAATGTATATCCAAATCATATTTTAAATAAACATTTTTAACGCTTAAATTGCCCACGTCTTGACCAGTCAATCCCAATAATGACAATCCCTGATTTACTTTTTTTTCATTTGAAGATTCTATTTCCAAATAAGCCGGAACGTGTGGCCAGGTATCAATGGTAAACTCAATATCATCTAAAACAAAAAGTTTTCTTTTGTTTTCTTGGTAATAATTTTCTTTAAAATCAATTTTAGACAAGATGGTCGCGGCCTTTTTAAAATCGTCAACCTCAGTCTCTATTTCCTCTGTTTCGCTAATGGCCGTGCCAGACTTTTTCTTATAAGTAATTGTCGCTTTGTGTCCATTGTGGCGCAATCTAATCCATTCATAATTTTCTGGGTCAATGTCAAAAATCCATCTTTTCATTAAAACTTCCTGTTGTTCTTTTGCACCTAAATTAATTAATTTTTTTTCAATTTCCTCTACATTAATATCTAAAATTTTAGTTTCAAATTCTTGAGCCATAATATGAATGTTTAATAATTATTTTAAATATTTTCTATTTTTTAATTTATCAGGTAAATATTCTTGTTTTTCTTTGTAATCATGATCAGGACTATATTTATACCCTTTACCATAGTTTAAATCTTTCATTAACTGAGTTGGGGCATTGCGAATATGCAATGGGACTGGTAAATTTCCATATGTTTCTACGTCTTGTTTGGCTTGCTCATATGCTACATACAAGGCATTAGATTTTTTACATTTAGCCATATAAACCACTATTTGAGCTAAAATAACATTACATTCAGGCATCCCAATAAAATGACAAGCCTGATAAGCAGCCACGGCCTGCTCTAAAGCTTTTGAATTAGCTAACCCAATGTCTTCTGAAGCAAAACGAACCAACCTTCTAGCTACATATAAAGGATCTTCTCCTGCTTCAAGCATTCTTGCTAACCAATAAAGAGAGGCATCTGCATTAGATCCTCTCATTGATTTATGTAAAGCAGAAATAATATTATAATGTTCCTCCCCATTTTTATCATAGAAAAGATGAGACTTTTGAAAGGCTTGTTTAATTATATCAGAAGTAATTTCCAAAATCCCTTTATCTTTTTTATTCTTGGTTTTTATTCCTTTATCAGGACTGGAAAAAACAGCATATTCTAAAGCATTTAATGAGGTTCGGGCGTCACCATTGCTCATTTGAGCAATCATTTCCATTGCTCTATTATTAATCTTAATATTTAATTGACCCAGTCCTCTTTTTTTATCCTTTAAAGCAATTTTAATAATTTTAATTAATTGATCTTTATTTAATGATTTTAATACAAAAACTCGGCAGCGAGAAAGCAAAGCACTGACCACTTCAAAACTAGGGTTTTCAGTTGTTGCTCCAATTAAAATGATTTCTCCCTTTTCCACAGAAGGTAAAAGAGCATCTTGTTGTTTCTTGTTCCAACGATGAATTTCGTCAATAAAAAGAATTGTTTTCTTGTTCTTCTTCTTATTCTCATCTGCTATTTTAATAATTTCCCTTAAATCTTTTAATCCGCTGTTAACCGCGCTAATTTGATAAAAAATTGATTTTGTTGTTTTGGCTATAATAAAAGCCAGAGTGGTTTTTCCACTACCTGGCGGTCCCCAAAAAATCATGGAAGGCACTTGATCAGACTCAATCGCCTGTTTTAAAAGAGTATTTTCGCCAATAATTTCTTCTTGACCTAAAAAACCCTTTAATGACAAAGGTCTCATTCTATCAGCTAAAGGAGTACTTTGAATAGAATCTATCATATAAGAATATTAATTTTTAGTATTTTAACAAAAAATAAATAGGCACTACTAAAAATGGTAAAAAAAATACTTATACTAAATAATTACTGAAATCACAATAATAAACTAATTTGTATATTATTAATACTATTTAAAAATAGAAACAATCTATTTAACAAATTTATTGTAAAGCCAAGCTAGAATTGCCCCACAAACAAAAGCATCAATAAATCCCCAAACTGCCCCAATAATCGCTCCAATCACAGAAATTTTATACCCTAAATAAACTCGGGAAATTAGATCAATAAAAGTTTCCCCAAAGCCAAATATTCCAAGAATACCAAGCAAAAAAATACAAATTGCCCAAAAAATACCAAAAGCTAATCCTAATGCTTTGACACTTAATTTTTGCATAATTTATGTTTAATAAATTATTTATCTTTTTTTTCTTTCTTAAATTCTTTTATTAAGGATTTTGCTTTTTCTTTAACCCCTTTAAACATCTCTTTAACTTTTTCTTCTCGATTAACAGAAATTTTTTCACCTGGTTTAAGGGGAACCAAAATAACCAAAACAGCATAAAGAATTACCCCTAAACCTTGAAAAAAGACTAAAATAACAAAAATAAGTCTGATAATGTTTGAGTTCGTATTAAAATATTTACCCAAACCACCACAAACCCCAGCAATAATCCTGTCTTTTTGTGAACGATAAAGTTTTTTAGAGTTTAGTTTCATCATATTCTTAAATAAAATTAATTATTTTATCTTCTATATGTTATAAGTAAAGTTTGAAATTAGATTATATTATTATTGTATAAATAATAGAGTAATTTAATTATAACACATTTTTTAATTTTAACAAAAGAAAAACGCCGGATAAACCAGCGCTTTTCTCAATTAAACTTTAATTTGTTATTCTGTTGTATTACAATTAAATTGATGATGACGGAATTGCCCTTTTTTTAAACCCATAGGGCCAAATTTTAATTCTTCTTTAAGTTCTCTTACTTTTTCATATTCTCCTTGTTGCATCAAACTGTGAATTTTTGCCATTTGAGAAAAATTTTCTTCACTAATTTGTTTACCCATTTCCCCTACTTTTTCTTCCATAATTTGTTTCCAAGCATTATAGTCATTGTTTTTATAGATTTCACTCATGGTTTCACGTTTTTCAGTCATTTCCTGATATTTTTCAGGGGAAAAACCTTCTCCTTTGAAGCCATATCCACCTGAACGAGCATAAACAGAACTAAGACCAGCTGTTAAGACAAGCGTTAAGGCGAGAACAGCCAAACCCACTATTTTCTTATTAGATGTCATAAATTAAATGTTAATGAATTAAATAGAGTACACTCTATTCATTAATACGCATGGGAAATAAATTTCTTTCATTTCTTTCATCTGGAGACATAGGAGGCATGGATGGTCTTATTGGTCCTAATGGCTTAAAATTTTCTTTAGGCCATTTTTTATAAGGCCCAATCATACATTTTTCTGCTTGAAAAATTTGATTATCTAATATTTTACCAACCATTCTTACCATTTGCCCTTGTTCAGGTTTTATTTCGCTAATAAAAGATTTTTTTAATTCAATTTGCCAGGATTTATTATTAAAGTCTTTTATTTGAAAATGTTGATCATCTTCTACAGAAATAATTTGACCAGCTAATAATCCTTTTTCAGGATGACCCCACATCTCTACTTTTCTATTAATCAGCTGATTATAAGGAGGAAAGCGTTGAGATAAAATATCATCTGTTAATCGTCCAGTTTTAAAACTATGTAAAAATAAACCCAAAAGGAAACTAATTACAAAACAAATAATTAATAAAGTAATTATTTGATATTTATAACCCTTTTTAGTATGTTGCAAATTGTACAAAGCCAAAAAGATAAAAAGAATAAAACAAAGAATCCAAAAATAAGGAAAAGTAATTATAATAAATTTAATAAGACTCCCGCTCATTTGTCGATGAAAAGACCAATCATTATTTTTTAATAAATAAATTATTACTGAAAAGGCTAATCCTCCGATAACTAAAGTGGCAATACCAAAAAACCAAACGAAAGAATTTTTTAACATAAATTTCCATTTTGCTTTTGGTTCTAAATTCTTTTTTTTAATTTTTTCTAAAATTTTTTGGCCAATGTTTTTATTCATCTTATTCTAAATTAATATTTTGTTTAATTGTTTCTTTTTTAAATTTATACTTAGCTCTATTTATTAATGTTGCTACTGTTCCCATTGGTTTTTTAATAATATCTGATATTTCTTTATAATTTTTATCTTCTAAAAATTTTAAAACCAAAATTTCTTTATATTTTACATCTAAACGATTTAAAATTTTATAAATATTTTCTTTTAAATACTTTAAATCAACTTCTTTACTAATGTCTAAGGCAGAGGTTATTTGATTTAAGATATCATTATCTATTTCTAATTTTACATCATCTTCTCGAGATCGTTTTTTTCGATAATGGCTGATGACTTGATTATGAGTAATTCGATAAACCCAAGAAGAAAATTTTAAATCCTGATCAAAATCATTTAGATTAGTATAGATTTTAATAAAAACTTCTTGTAAGTTATCTTCGGCTTCTTCTTTACTAAAATTAGAAATTCTTAAAATATACTTTAAAAGTTTTTTTTCATATCTTTGTATTAAACACAAAAAAAAGTTTTTATCTTTTAAAGTTAGAGCTATAATTTCTTCATCTGTTTTATATTGACAATGTTCTATTTTAAACATGTTTATATTATATCTCTATATTAAACAACAGGCAAAGTTTTTTTACTCATATCTTAAGGCATCTATTGGATTAAGTTTGGCAGCCCTTTTAGCAGGATAATATCCAAAAATAATACCAATAGCGGCTGATACTCCAAAGGCTAAATAAACAGACCACATGGTCACGTCAGTGGTCGTTCCACTAAGTTTAGTAATAAGGGCAGCAGCAAAATAGCCACAAATAATACCAATAATTCCACCAATAAAAGTTAACATAATAGATTCTGCTAAAAATTGTAAACTAATATCAGTATTTTTAGCCCCTAATGATTTTCGTAAACCAATTTCTCTGGTTCTCTCTGTGACAATAGTTAGCATCATATTCATAATTCCTATACCACCAACCACTAAAGATATACTAGCAATAGCAGCTAAAAGCAGTGTCAAGGTTCCAGTAATAGAAGACATAGTATCTAAAATGTCTGCCTGATTCATAATATTAAAATCAGCCTTAGTTGGATCAGTAATTTTATGCCTAATCAATAACAAATTAGTAATACTGTCTTGAACTATTGTCATTAGTTCTTCAGAAACAACCTGAATATTGATATTTCCCAAAGAGTCACTGCCGGTTAAATAATGTTGAGCTGTAGAAAGAGGAATGTAAACAATATTATCAGAACTTTGTCCCATACCAGTTGCCCCTTTTGCTTTGATTACGCCAATTACAGTAAATTGCTGGTCACTAATCTTGATTTTTTCACCAACTGGATTAACATTCTCACCGAATAAATCATTTCGAATTTCAGTGCCTAAAACAGCTATTTTTGAAATCTTTTTAACATTTTGATCATTAATCAAATTGCCAATTTCTATCTCAATATCTTTAATAATAAAATATTGAGTATCTACTCCATAAATACTAGTATTTGTGTTTTCCCCTTTAGTTGAAACTTGTTTATTAGTAGAAACTGTGGGAGCCACTCTGTCAATATTTTGTATTTGTTCTTTAATAGCCTCAGCATCATCAGTAGTTAAATTCTTAACTGATCCACTACTTTTTAGAGTTGATCCATAGCTACGTTGCGAGCCCGGTGAAATAACTAATAAATTAGAGCCCAAACTTTGAATATTTTTTTCAATATCCTGGGTTGCTCCTTGTCCAATACCAATCATGGTTATTACTGAGCCAATTCCAATAACAATACCAAGAATAGTTAAAAATGATCTTGATTTATTTGATTTTAGAGAAAAAAATGTTTCCTGAATTAAGTCTATAAACAACATAAATTTATTTTTCTTTTAAAATATTTTTGTCTTTGTTTTTATCTGAAACAATTTGACCGTCTTTGATTTCAATAATCCGATCTGCATGTTCAGCTACATATCTTTCATGAGTAATTAAAATAATGGTATGATTTTGTTCTTTATTTAGCTTTTTAAAAGTTGATAAAACAATATCTCCAGTTTTAGAATCTAAATTGCCAGTTGGTTCATCAGCAAAAATTATATCTGGACGATTAACCAATGCTCTGGCAATAGCTACTCTTTGCATTTGTCCCCCTGATAATTGATTTGATAAATGATGCCAATGACTTTTATTTAAACCAGCTGATTCTAAAGATCTTTCAGCTTTTTTAATGCGTTCACTTCTTAAAGTTTTAGTATCATAAATTAAGGGAACCATTACGTTTCTTAATACCGTTGAACGAGAAAGTAAATTAAACGATTGGAAAACAAACCCAATTTTTTGGGAACGAATTTCTGCTAGCTTATTATCAGAAAGTTTCAGGATATCTTCATTATTTAAAAAATAACTGCCACTAGTGGGTCTATCTAAAGCACCTAAAATATTCATTAAAGTAGACTTGCCAGACCCAGAAGGACCTATAATAGCTAAAAATTCACCTTTTTTAATATTAAAAGAAACATTATCTAAAGCCTTAAGTTTAGTAGCTCCAGTTTGATAAATTTTTGTTATGTTATTACATTTAATCATAATTTTAACGCATCATTTTCATAATTTGCATTTCTGGAGGACGATTATTAGTATTATTAGAATTCTTATTTTCCGAAGAAATAGTTTCTCCTGTTTCAGTCACTGTTTGGGTAATAATCTCGTCACCCTGCTTAATTCCTTTGATTACTTCAACCATAATATCATTGGATATTCCTAATTCAACAGACTGTTTTTGAGATACATTATTAACAAATACTTGTACGTAACTAATATTTTTTACTGTTTTTACTGCACTAAGGGGAATAATTATAATGTTTTCTTTAGACTCAATAATAATTTCTGCATTAACGCTCATCCCTGGTTTAATTCTTTCGTCTTGATTATCAAAAATAATTTTGATTCCATAACTAACCACACCCTGACTAACTTCTCCACTAGCATCTACTTCGGCTATTTCACCACTAATTATTAAGTCTTCAATAGCATCAAAATCTATCTTTACTTTTTGTTCTAATTTAACTTGAGCAATATCAATCTCATTAAGGGTAATTTCAACAATATTTTTATTACTAACTAATGAGCTAATAATTGTTGAAGAACTAACAGAATCACCTAAACTAATATCCATATTAGAAACAATACCGTTTAAAGGAGCGTAGATATAATGATCATTTAAATTTTGTTGAGCCTCAATTAAAGAATTTTGTTTTTGTTGAATAGACAATTCTTTATTTTTTATTTCTAATTCATCAGGATATGATTTCAAATCAAGTAATTTCTCTTGTTTTTCTTTAATACTCCTTTCTATAGCGGCTAAGTTAAGAGGATTATTTTGATCCATTTCCTTTAAATCCCTTTCAGCATCTAAAATATTTTCTTTATAGTCTTGAATTGAACTCTGAATCGACAACAGGCTTAAAAGATGACTGTTTGTTTGTGGAGCATAAGAACTTAAATTGGATTGATAGTTAATAACCTTGCTATAAATTCTTAATTCATTGTCAGTCCGGTAATCAACCCAATAATCAATAGTGTTACTTGTATTTTTAATAGTATCAGCTATTTTTTTGATTGTCTCAATTGTTTGTTCTAACGTATCCTCAATTACTGATTTTTCTGAATAACGACTTATGTTTTTATAAATATCAAAATTTTTATTATAAACAATTTTGGTTTCATTATATTCATCTTCTAAATTTTCTACATATTTTCCAAATTTATCTTTTTCAACATAATCAGTTGATAAAAACATATTTCTAAGGGCAGTGTTATTTGAACTCAAACTCACAGTCGCTTCACTATTTGAAATTTCATAACTAAATAAAATAGTATATAATCCAGTCGTAATATTAGGTAAATCTAAAAAAGCGCTGACAATACCATTATAAGCGTTTTCATGTTCATTTTTTAAATCATTCTCTGCTTTTGTTTTCGCGTCTAAACTTGCCTGATAATTATTTTCCTGAGCTGTTTTTAATTTAATCAAAGAATCTTGAGTGTCAGCTAATGAATTTTCTGCTTGAAGTAAAGTATAACTATCTACCGGCCCTAATAATTCTTCCAAGTCTAGCTTAACGTTTTCTAAACTACTTTTTGCCTCATTAACATTTCTAACCGCTTCTCGGCTATCTATTTGAGTTATTAAATCCCCTTTTTTAATTGTTTGTCCATTTTTAACATTTATAAAAACAATGTCTCCAGACACTTTGGGTTTAATCTCGACTTCATCTAAAGCAAATATTTGACCAGTTCCAGAGATTGAAGAAACTAATTCCCCTGTCTTTGCCGTCTGAGTAATATATTGAATGGTTTCTTGATTTTGATTTATTTTTTGATAACTAAAATAACTACCACTAATAATTAAACATAAAACAACTATTGAGACTAACTTGTGTCCCTTAATAAAAATAAATATTTTTTTCATAAAATTATTGAATTAATTAAAAAAGCCTATTGTATAAGACTTTATTATATTATTTTTTAATTTATGCTCTATATTAAATATAATACGCAATAAATAGCCTTTTTCTTTCAAAAAAGAAAAGCTGGGTGAAACCCCAGGTTTATTAATCTAAATAATGAAAATGTTATTTTATTTATTCTCTTCCTGTTGATTTTTTCTTATACTTTCATAAAAAAACTTTTTATCTCCTTCCCATTTTAATAAATTTTTATAAATGGAATATTCACCAGGAAAATCAAAATAACCATTTTCTGTTTCTTGATAACTACTACCAATTAGAATATGGAACAAAAAACATTTTATATAATCAGGATATTTTTTCATTAATTCCTGAGCAAAATTAACAATAAAATCATGTCTTTCAAAAAAATTAGGAGTTGAATTATCACTTCCCTCTTTGGATATTTCCATTAATCTTTTTTTGATTGAAATACATTCATTAACAATCTTTCTTTCATCTTCGTTTAAATCTTCTGCTGTTCTGATTTCTCTAATATTACTTTCCATTTTATATTTCTCCATATTTTTATTATTTATATTTAGACTAAGTTCTTCTCCTTAATAAATATATTATTTAAAATCTATATTTTTCTTTCAAGAAAAGAGTAAAAAGTCTTTTTTGTATCTGTGTTTATAATAACAAATTTGAGCAAAAAATCAACTAACCTTTATTTTTTTGTTTAAATTTATTTTTAATTTAAATAATAAAATTATAAATAATTAAAAAAATCCAAAAGTAGACAAAAGACATAAAATAAAGAATATTGGCCTTTTAACTTTAAAAACAGCATAAATAACATTATGTAAAATAAAAAAAATAATAGCTGATTCCAATAATAAATATATTATTATTTGTTTTTTCATGGTTTTTATAATATTGATATCTAGATTATGGCAAACATATTACCCTTTATTAAAATCTTGACTTGTTTTAGATAGTTACTATAATAAAAACAGCAAAAGTAAAGGTCTTTATAGTTTTTAATAAAATATTAATCTATATGGAAAATCAAAATACAAACCAGAGAGGTTATAATTCTGGAAATTTCCCTCCAAGAAAAATGTTTCAAGGAACTTGGAAGTGCTCAGAGTGCGGAAAAGAAATAACTGAACTTCCTTTTGAACCAGTGGCTGATCGCCCTATTTATTGTCGAGACTGCTGGAAAAAGAAAAGAGCTCAAAGGTTTAACTAAGGTTTTTAAAAAACAAGATCCTGTTAATTTAACAGGTTCTTGTTTTTTTATATATAATTAATTTTAATATTTTAAGCGTCAGATTTTATTTCAATAACATCTCCGTCTTGGACTAAATATTCTTTTCCTTCAAGCCTTATCAGTCCCTTTTCTCTAGCCTTTGCCAATCCTCCTGAATTAATCAACTCTTGCCAATTAATTACATCTGCTCTAATAAAACGAGACTCAAAATCACTATGAATAACTCCTCCAGCTTGAGGAGCTTTTTTTCCCTTTTTTAACGTCCAAGCCCTTGTTTCATCTGTCCCAGTGGTTAAAAAAGTAATTAAATCAAGGAGTTTATAACATTTTTTAATTAACATGTCTAATTGGGTTTGTTCTGGTAATCCCAAAGACTTTCTTTCTTGTGGACTAAAACCAATTGTTTCAAATTCAGTTAAAATGTCCAAAATTAAAAATGGCCAATTTTTTTCTTTAAAAATCTTTATTACATTTTCTGGTATTTCAGTTTTTAAACCGTTTAATAAAAATAGTCTTGGTTTAATTGTCAAAAATTGATAGCTCTTTAATATTTTTTTTTCATCATTGTTCCATTCAGCTTCAAATAAAACTTTTTCTTCTGATAAACATTTTTCTGCTTTTTTTAAAACTGATAATTCTATTTCAATTTCTTTGGCTTTATATTTTGATTTCGCTTCTTTTTCCAAGGATTCGATTCTTTTATTTACTGTTTCTAAATCTTTCAAAACCATTTCTAATTCTAAAATTTCTTTATCTTTAATTACATCTATTTTTGATTGAGTATTTATAATTTTTCCGCTAGTAAAACAACGCAAAACATAAACCACGGCACTAACATCTCTAATATTTGCTAAGAACTTATTACCTAACCCTTCTCCCTTACTAGCTCCTTTAACTAATCCAGCAATATCTACAAATTCTACGGTGGTATAAACTTTTTTACCTGATTTGCATAATTCTGTTAATTGATCAACTCTTTTATCAGGAACAGCCACTACTCCAATATTAGGATCAATGGTACAAAAAGGATAATTAGCAATATCAACCTTTTTTTCGGTTATAGCTTGAAACAGAGTTGATTTGCCAACATTTGGTAAACCAACAATACCAATACTTAAAGACATAAAATAAAATTAAATTATTTTAATAAATAAAATTAAAGACAACCACCAAATCCCTTAGAAACTAAATAGATTCCAATAAGAGCCATTATAATAGCAAGAATGAAATATCGATTCTTGTTTTTAAGGAACACTTTACTGAATTTAATAATCATTTTTTGAGGAGCAAAAAAGAAACCTAAAGCTTTTAGAAGAATAATCCAACCAATTAAAGTAATAATAACTCTCCAACTATTTTCCCAAACATTATGACTAACTACCATCATTAATCCAATAATTAATATCATAAAACCAGATATATATTTTATTGCAACATTGTCGTTAAAAAAACAATCTACCATCTTATGAAGCTCTTTACTTTTTATCAAGACTAAAAAAGCAGCAATAATAAAATAGAGACCTATTACTTTTGCTAAAAAAATTGATAAATCCATAATAATTATGTTAAACAAATTAAATATAACTAAAAATAATCGATATTGACAAATACTTCATTTTCTGATAAACTATATTTAAATAAAAATCAAAGGAGGTACATTGTGGAAAAAAGAATATTAACAGAACAGGGCTTTCAATCAATCCTTATAGGAAGACGGCTAACTCCAGATGAAGAGGATGTCTTACGAAAAAAATTTGGACTTGCTTATAATGAAAAAATTAATAATAAGTCGACAAACGAAAGAAAACGTTTGTTAATGAAAGCTCATCTGAAGGTGATGAAAAAATAATAATATTTGCAATAACCCGTCTATTTAATGACGGGTTAATTTTTATTTATTTTGATTTAAAAATAGGTTCAAAGCGTCTAATTATAAATTGAGCATTCATGTCGGTAGCAATTTTCTGACATTTTTTAATATCAACTTCAGGTAAATCAAGAACGCTTAAACTAATTGGAAAATATTTTTGACAATCTTTAGCAAATTCTAACATTTTTTTATAAGCATTGGAATAAGCTGGTCGGCATAAACGATTATATTTTTTTTCATTTTCTGCGTTTAAACTAATAGAAATACTATCAATAACCTTTGAAAGTTCTTTGGCTACATCACGATTAGGATAACGCAAAGTAACATGGCCATTAGTATTTACTCTAATAAAAATTTGAATTTTTTCTTTAAGTTTTTTACAAATCCATAAAACATCATTCAATCTAATCAATGGTTCACCAATGCCACAAAAAACTATTTCTTTTTCTCCTGAATATTTTTTAAGAGCTTGAGCTAGTATTTCTTCTTTACTAGGTTCTATTTTTAATTCTAAATCATAACCAACAAAAATATAAGAAAAGTTTCTCATACAAAAAGTGCATCTATTAGAACAACGGTTAGTAATATTAAGATAAAGATTTCCTTTGTATGAATAAGCTATAATCATGCTCAATAAGTTTTAAGAAATAAAAAGGGAAATACCAATTAAAAGCATTGTTGTAAAAAATATCACTGGCATAAATGGATATTTTCCCCCTTTTCCCCATTTTTGCCAAAGACGCCTGGTTAATTTATCAATAATCCTAATAAATACTATAAAAATTAAAATAAAAACAGGTGGTAATAATGAGCAAGCAGCCATTTTGGCTGATATATCACCCCAGGCAACATGACGAATATAATGGAAATAAACAGGTAAAAAGACTAAAATTATTCCCCATTTTATAGCCAAATAAATAATATTTTGTTCTAAATAATAATTGTAATAAATATCAGTCAAAAACATGGCTAAAACAAATAAAAACCATATTTGCACAAATTCTTTTTGTGCAGACATATGTTTTAAATCTGATAAGGTGGCAACGGTAAATGAACCCAATAAAAACCAGAGTAAATATATCTGGATATTGCTAATATTTATGATTAATAATTGTTGAATTAATTGGTCCGCCATGTAAATATATTAATTATAAAAATTTATTGGTCTAAATATTATAAATAATTAGACAAATAAAGATGTTTAATTGATTTTTCTCTATGAATTAAATCAATTGCATTGGCCAAAATAGATGATATTGATAAAAATTTAATATTTTTAAGCCGATAATCTGACAAAACATCAATTGTGTCAGTCGCCACTATTTCTTTAATAGCTGGATAAGATAGTCTTTCTTTAGCTTTACCACAAAAAGCAGGATGAGTAATACTAATGTAAATTTCTTTTTTAGATCCCAGTTCAATTAATTTTTTAACATGATTAATAATTGAGCCTCCAGCAATTAAGTCATCAGTAATAATAGGAATTTTGTTCTTTACTTCTCCAGCAACTAATTCAATATTTACTTTATCTTTTACTCTGTTTTTATGCATTAAAACCAGGGGTAAATTTAATACTTTAGCATATTTAGCAGCCAATCGAGCCCGACCAATATCTGGAGAAATAATAACTGCATTTTTTATATTTTTTTTACTCCAATAATCAACCAAGATACTAAAAGGTGTTAAATTGTCGAATGGTATTTTAACAAAACCTTGAATGGCTGAGGAATGTAAATCAAAAACAACAATCCCGTCAGCTCCAGCATTAACAATATTATCAATGGTTAATCGAGCACTAATTGCTTCTCTTCCCGTAGTCATTTTTTCTTGACGAGCATAACCAAAATAAGGAATAACAACTACAATTTTTTTAGCAGAAGCTCGTTTAGCTGCATCAATCATTAAACAAAGTTCAATTAAAGCATCATTTACAGAATGATTAGCAAAACGGGATAAAGATTGAATAATAAAAACGTCCCTGCCCCGAACACTTTCTT
>Ga0075125_10000107_pt1 | contig 32147 bp, 54 predicted proteins | sample AntAceMetag02UKN_FD_69810 | JGI IMG/M metagenome (GOLD analysis project Ga0075125, IMG submission 69810) | Saline lake microbial communities from Ace Lake, Antarctica - Antarctic Ace Lake Metagenome 02UKN | ecosystem: Environmental > Aquatic > Non-marine Saline and Alkaline > Saline | place... | reverse complement strand
ATTCCTAGGTTGATTTATCACGGAAACCTCAATAAGGAGCTTGTAAACGATATTAAGGAGGGTAAGTATGATGTTAAGGAAGGTATTATGGCTAAAGGTATCAGAAAAACCAAAGGTAATGATATTGTCTGGATGGTCAAGCTTAAAACTAACTGGTGGCTTGATAAGGTTAAGGGTAAGTTTGGAGATGAAGTACTTCGCAAAGAGCTTAACGGTGATTTAGCGTTGGTTAATGCCATCAATAACCCTGGAATTATCACTTAATGTAGTATATTATCGACATTTCGAGTGTTAATGTCGATAATAAGCGACATTTTTTTAAATCCCTCTATTGAGTTTTTAGGGGGATTTTTTTATATTTAAAATATGGAAAACAGAACTGAATTATTACCAATGCAAAAGTTGAATGCATTAGCCAATAAACACTATGATAATCAAAAATGGAAGCCTAAGAAAGGTGATTATTATACTTCTAGCAGGGCTGATTTAGAATTATATAAAATAGTAGATGAAGGTGATGAAAATTTTTACACTGTTTATTGTAATATGGAAAACTGTGAAAAATCAGATTGGAAAAAAGAGAGGTTTTTACAAGACTTCGGTTTACTTAGAGTTCATGTTCCAGAATGGATATTTGAACATATAAAAAATTAAAAATCTCTAATACAGAAAAACCACCTGTAAGTAGCGAAACCCAGGTGGTTTAGTGGCCGAAACCACAACAGTCCTAAACCGTATATTTTTATCCTATGTTTTGTTGAGATGTTCGAGGGTTATTACTGTATAGATTTTCATCTGAAATATACTTTTTGATTTCTCTCATTTTTTCATCAGGAATACATATGTATCCATTCTGAGTACATTTATTAGTATCAGCAATAGACTGAACATATTGTTTTAAATCTGGGTTTTGAATAATATCAACCATGCTATTAAAATGGTCAATAGATACCCCAGTCTCATTTGAACCCATTTTAGGAAAAAATTCTAAGATTATCCTTTTCTTCTCTTCTTTGAGAATCTCAATTTTCTTAAGTTTCTCAAGTTTGTTTCTAACAAAATTTTTGAGAGGGGTGCCATTTTCTGCAATTTGCAGGGTGTCCATTGCATGTTTTAAGAATGGTTTTTTAGAACTTGGAACAATTGCCTGCGGGGTAAGTTCCTCTCCGTTTACAATAAAATTTCTACCGTTGTGGCCAACTTTTACATTTTTTCCATTTGCGCTCAGAGCTATGAATTCACCCTCGCCATCCTTACCATCAATCACTTCAATATTCTCTTGTGTTCCAAATCTTTTTTGTAGAGTTTGGAATAACATGTTAAGCCTTTGGTTTTTCATATTTTCGTTTAGTGTTTGTTTGTTTTCTTCAAATACTGTGAAATTGGTATCATATCTTTCTAACGGGTCTTCAACTCTTCCTCCTCCAGCTGCGATGATTGTTCCGTGCAATAATGTTTCTCTTCCTGTTTTATTTACAAATGGAAATCTTAATTTCCATTTTTTATATGATGCTTTTGCAGAATCGATTGGCGGCCAATTATGATAATCAGCACTAAGAATGTCATGTTCAATTCCAACTTCATTAAATGCTTTTTTTATATTGTTTGGACCTTCCCAATGGTCGTCGGTATACATTCCTCCATGATAAGCGCCTGTGGCAATTTTCCTGACAAAATTTCTAGCTCGTTCATTACTCATGCCGTCGAGTGTAGTTGGGGAAAAAACTGGGTCAAAAACTGTGTATGATTCGTTTTGGTTTTTTTTCATATTGCCTATTTTATATAAATATACTTTTTTTTTATCTTTTATTTATAAGAAACGTAAAATTATGAAAGAAAAAGAAAAAGAAGAGAAAACGCATATTACTGCGGAACCAAAAATGGAGAATAGATTTAGGTTTATTTTTCCAGAAGAACTTGGAATAGAAGCTTGGATGATACAAAAATCAAATTTACCAGTTTACAGGTTTGGTAAGAAGAAGTGGGATGATATCAAGATTGAATTTATTGATACAATAGGACCTTCTGTTGGATTGAAATTGGAAGCTCTTAGAAAGAGTAAGAAAAAAAGAATAGAACTGTCTATTGAACTATTAGACCCAACAGGGGTAGTTTTTGAAATTTGGCATCTAAAGAAATGTAAATTATTGTCACTTGATTTTGGAACTTTAAATTATGATGGGGAACTACTCAAGCCTGTTTTAGAGATAAAACCTAAAGATTGTGTCCTGGATAGGAAAATATAATTTTTATTTATATTTATGATATATGGAGCAGCATTTAAGAGTATATATCCGTCAACTTATTAGTGAGTCTATTCTATTAGAGAAAAGGAAAAGAAAAAAGAATAAGTTTGATAAGTTAGAAGATAACAAAGTTCCTCTTACAGATGAAGAAAGGAAAGAGGTATTTAAAAAGGATGCTGTGTGGCATTATGCATATTCTAAAAATCCAGTTACAGGAAAAAAAGAGAAAAAAATCTCAGCTGTTTGGAAGAGTAAGGATAAGAAAACAGAAAAAATAACATATGTGACAAATACTCACAGAGCTTATAATACAGCTCCTACTCTTAAGGGAATTATTTCCAGATATCATAAATTTATAAAAGGTACATCTTAGATTTTGCAATTTGATTTTTTTGTTGTAGATTTGTCTAAATTAAAACACACAAGAATGGCAAACTGGAACAAACGTTTTATGGAGCAGGCTAAACACGTTACTTCATGGAGTAAAGATAGGAGTACAAAAGTTAGTGCAATAATTGCAGATAGAGAAAATACGATTTTATCAATAGGTTACAATGGGTTTCCTCGTGGTGCAAATGATAAAATTGAATCTCGTCATGAACGTCCTGCTAAATATTTTTACACAGAGCACGCAGAGCGAAATGCAATATACAATGCTGTTCGTTCTGGAGTTCCGCTTAAAAACTCTGTTATGTATCTTCCGTGGTTTCCGTGTGTAGACTGTGCAAGAGCAATCATTCAATCTGGAATTAAGAAAGTTGTTGTAACAGAACCAGATTATAATATACCAAAATGGGGAGAACATTTTAAAATTTCTCATGAGCTGTTTGATGAGTGTGGAGTGGAAATAGAATGGTATGTTTTCGAGGGTGAAAGTTTACTAGATAATTTGAAACCCGCGGTTGAATTGGAGTGGGATTTTGAGATGCCTCAGAAAAAAGACCCAACTTCTAAATTTTTCGGTGCTCAAAAAGAATGGAATGAGACTGCGGTGACAATGATAAATCAAGCGTCTGCTTTTATATTTAAAGCAAGTCAAAAAAGTAGCGCAAACAAAATTAGAGTTAATTCTAAATTCTTAGCTGTCATAAATTATCTTGAATTTTATGAATTGGATAATAAAATATTGGCAGGAAAATATAGAATGGTGGTGGATGAAAATTTAGCTGATGGTGAAATACTGGTGTATTACGATGGAAGACATGGATTAGCAGAAAATGATAAAATCGAAAACAGATATGCAAAAATAAAAGTTTTAAACTTTCCTGAATAAAACTTGATTTGTATGAAACAAATTTCTTATATTTGCGTATAAGTTGTTAATAATATTTTTTTATATATATAATAAACATGAAAACAATACATACATATTGTCCGAAACAGAGCACGAACTGGCTGCGTAACGTAAATTCGTTTGCAAATGGTGATGCTATGTATAATTCTGGGTTTATTATAGATATGTAAAGCATAAAATATAGTTCAAACATAAACCCAGTTTCGTAAGATTCTGGGTTTTTTTATTTTAATAATTATGGAAGCAAGAACATTTAAAAAATTTGGAGGTGAAATCATTGAAGACCTCGGACAGTATTTGAGAGATTACTTGTCTAAAAAACCAAATGAGAGAATATACCTTGGATGTGATTCTGTTGATTATACATCAAAGATTCAATATGCTGTAGCTGTGTGTATGCACAATCCTGAGTTTGGAAAAGGTGTTCACTTTGTTTTCTGTAAAGATGTTGTTAAGAAAACAAAATTGAAGTCTGGATACGCTAAGGAAGAAAACTGGCATATTGATAATAGATTATGGGGTGAATTTACAAGGGTTCAAGAAGTTGCCGAATATCTTGAAAAAGAATTGGGTGGATTTTTGCCTAGATACACAAAAGTTGAGTTAGAAAAGTTGGGATGGAAATCCCATCAAAATAAACTTGTTGATGTGTGTATTGATGTTAATCCTGAAAAATTCAGAAAACAAAAAGGAGTTATTAAGGAAAATAAATCTAACAGGCAGTTTGATGAATCTGTAGGATTCTTGTCAGGACAAGGATACCGTGTAACTACCAAGCCAGAGGCTTGGGCTGCATCCTGCGCTGCTGACCTTGTGTGCAAAAGCACCCATAAGAGAAAGAGAAAGCGTAGATACGGAAAACGCAAATAAATAAAAAACCCCCTCTAATATGAGGGGTTTTTTTATACGTGATGAATTATAATTTTTGTTTTCTTTTCGATTGGAAGTTCTTCTTGATTTTTCTGAACTTTCTTTTTCCATGTTGCATAGATGTCAATTTCTTTTTGTCGGTCATCCCAAATTTCAATATGATTTATATCTGGGTGTTTTTGCAAAATATCCTCAACTCTCTCAGGTTTTTCCTTGTTGGAGTCTTTAAACATATAATCGTCAAACTTTAAACCATTCTCACTTAAAATTCTCATAATAGCATCTTTCATCTTAGGAATTCTAGACGTAAGCATAACAGTTAACGAGTTTTTCTCAGCAATTGCTTTTTTATAATCAACCATTGTACTTTCAATAGGTTTAATATCAAACACGTCAGCATTTAGAGATTCTTCTTTTGACCACCATCCCTTATGAGGATATTCTTTTTTAGTTCTTTGTTTCCAAATTTCTTTACCTTCATCAGGCATCAATGAATTTACCAAGGTGCCATCAAAATCAAAAACATATAGTTTGTAAACAGGGTTGATTCCCGCCAAGGTTTGAAGTTTTCTTTTTGTGTTTTCTAAAATCATTATTTTTTTTCTAATAAATAGTTTGTTTATTACAAAGATAGGAAAAATAATAAATAATTTGGTTTTTTCATAAAAAAAAATAATCTTTGTATTAAAGTTAACAAAAATTGAAACTTATGACAGATTCACAAAAAGTAGTTAGTGGTTTAGAAACCATCGATAAGGATGTAGCTAGATTATATCTTGAGAAAAATGCTAAAAACAGAAAAATCAATGACAAGCGTGTTGCAAAATATTTGCGAGATATGAACGCTGGAAATTGGAAAGTTGTTCCTGATGCAATCGGATTTAATAAAAAAGGGCATCTTACAAACGGACAACACAGGTTGAGAGCATTTTTAAAATCAGAATTGAATACAATTGAATTTATTGTTACTAGAGGTCTTGAAGAGGATGCTTTTGACGTTACCGATGACGGTAAGCCAAGAAACGCTAAGGATACATTGGGAATATTAGGTTATAGTAACCCAAGACACTTAGCTACTACGGCAAGATACATGTACGCATTTGACACTTTTGGTGTGAGTGAGAGCTCAATGGGCTTACGCTTTCAAATTGGTAATAATGATATTGTAGATACTGTTGAAAAGCACACAGGGTTAGTTAAATGTGTAAATAAAATTCACGAGTGGAAAAAAGGTAAAAGATTGATTCCTGAGTCATATTTTCTTGGATTCGCATTTTATATTTATTCTTCTGTTGGGAAAAGTGCAAGAGAGAGCCGCGGAGTTTACACAACAAGTTATTACTGGAGTTAATCTTACGCAAGATGACCCTGCATATGTACTTAGAGAAAAATTATTTAGTGACCAGCAATCTAAAAATCCAATGATACGATTAGAGAGATGTGCTATTATCCTCAAAGGTTTTAACTCCTACATGAAGGGTGAAAAAATAAAGAGATTAAACTGGGGTTATAAAAATAAGAAAAGACCTGAGGCATTTCCAAAATTCATTCTTAAGAGTGATATTAAATAAGAATTAATATAATAATGAAGGAATTAAAGTCTTATAATATTCAAATTTGGTGTGGTCTTCGAAATGGTTATGGAGATGAATTTCATAACATCGATGATGCACGCCAAATTTGTAAAGAGTATGTTGGAAAAGTTAAAGATTGTGTGACTATCACTCCCACTGAATATGTATATGTAGATGGTGAAGAGCCAGGTGTGGTTGTTGGGATGATATCTTACCCCCGATTTAAGAGAAGTCGTAAAGAACTCGAAAAGAGAGCTTTTATGTTGGCTCATATGTTAATGAGGGGTCTTGACCAATTCAGAGTAACTATTGTAACTCCTAAAAAGAGTTATATGCTAGAAAATGATAAGAAAAATGGATAAAGTTGATAAATTAAAAGTCTTTCAAGGTCGACTTGATAAAATTGGTGTTAAAGTAGAGCTTGTGGGGAATTACCCCTGGGTTTATATCAATAAGATAAATGGTCAACTTGTAACAGAAATATTTCAAGGTAACCATGGTTTCACAGTAGCTTTTTTACCAATTAGAAAAGACCAAGAGTTAAAATTCACAGATATTACGGAGATATTTAAATTGTTGCGTAAATATTGCAAAACAAAGGAAGATGAAAAAGAAAAAGGAAAAACGAGTTGAACATATTAATTTCGATAAACACGAAGTTTATGTAACTGAGAAAGATGGTTTATTGATTCATCATCTGAAAGAGCCAGGTACTATTATGTGTAATGTAAAATTCATTAACACTAATGATGTATTGCTTGTAACTGGAGATTTTGGAAATTGGGTGTTTTGCAGAGAATTCCACCCATCGGCAAATGGAAGCGTTAGTGATGACTATTGGCTAGAAAAATTAACAATTAATTCTGTACAAGGGGGCAAAGAGTTTGACTCAGAGGCTACTGCAAAGGAGATTGAAGAGGGTATAAATGGTGGTTTGAAAGAATATGGATATGAGGGTGAAAAGTTAGAAGAAATAATTAGTTATTATAAAGATATTTTGTATTATTCGGACACTGAATGGGAATATGTTGGCCGTGCTTATGGTAATATGCCTGGGTTTATGGACGCTGAAAGTGTTCCTAATATCAAGAAGATAAAAACAAGACTCCAAATTGTATTTGATGCATTTGAAGAGATTTGTTATAGAATGAAAAAAGAGGAAGAGTGTAAGAAAAATCGGTATAAGGGTAAATTTAAATTTGGTGATAGTGAGATAAAATGTGATTTTGTTTTTGACTTTGGAAAATTGCAAAAACTTCTTACACCGTATGATTGTATAACAGTAAAAGCAACGGGTTCAGTAATAACAATGACTCGTGATACAGAGTTTGAGTTGCATAATTTGGGTGAAAAAAATGCAAAGCAGTTAGCTCTTTTTGAAGACGCGATGAACTGTAGGGGAGGCAATCTAAATCAAGATTGTTATTTTGAAAATGAGTATTTTATATTTGATATTAAAAAAGCTTTAGTAACAACAGTTTCATGGGCGGATTTAAATCACGATAATATTGCTTGTACAGATATTCAAGCAATATTACAAGCTCACATGATTGAGTTAACTATTAAAGATATAAAAAAAACCCCAATAAAAATATCAATAAAAACTGATTTTTAATTAAAAATATTTTACTATGAAATTTATCGTAAAAAAAGGTTCTGACACCTTTGAAAAACTAGAAAAACTAATAGAGAAGGTAGACTTCTGCAAAGATGAAGCAAATAAATTAGCAAAAGAACTTGGAAGTAAAGAGCGAGTTTTAACAAGTAATAGGCGAATAGCTGGAGGTATTGACGGCATCCAATTAGATAAGAAGCCAGAAAATTGGAAACAAGCGGTTCCAGGGCAACATCACGGTTATTATATACCAAAGAAGCATAAGGGCAATAAAGAAGTTTTAGAAAAACTGGCAAATTTACCAATTGTAACTACGGATGAGTTTAATGAAACAGTGGGTTTTAAACAGCAATTTGTTAGTTTAGCACATATTCAAAGATTTGGTTTGGTTACAGGGAAAAATTTTTTCTTGATTGATATGCATGATGGGGTTAAATATGAACCAGTAGAGGGGATGGAAGAAATTCTGGGTTCCAAATATCAAAAACTAGAAGAAGAGATTAAAAATGAAGAGAAATGCTAGAGCTTTATTAAAGTCCATCCACTTAAATTTTTCCATAAAGTAGATATTGGTTGTGGTATTAATAAATATGTAAAAAAAACGAACATTTTACACTTTTTTTCGTACTATAAAGAAAGATAAATAATTATGTACACATTAAAGGGAAGATATACAAGCGCATTCATTACAGTTGATAATCTTGAAGAACAGTGTATCGCCCAAATACATAGGTTTATAAACCATGTTGCATTTGACCAACCTGTAGCTATAATGCCAGATGCTCACGCGGGAAAAAATTCGTGTGTTGGATTTGTGATGCCATTGGGTTCTAGAATACTTCCTTCAACGGTAGGTGTGGACCTATCGTGCGGAATGCTATCAATGAATATTGGCAAGAAGTTAAATATTACACATGAAGTATTAGATGATTTAATTCGTACTCATGTGCCTATGGGGTTTAATGTACATGAGTCAAAATCTCGTCCAGGAAATATGGATAAGTTTTCTTTTTCTAAACAATTTCCATGGAATAAGGTTAATGACACTTTAAATAAATTTTTTTATGAGTATAACAATAAATTTGGAACTTCTTATGTGGTTCCAGTTATTGACTATCGTTCTTTTGTTGATAAGTTTAAAAAATACCCTAAAATGGACATTAAGCGAGTTGGGGCTGCTGTAGGTTCTCTCGGCGGAGGTAATCATTTTATAGAAGTCTCAAAATCAGAGAGTTGTGGAGATATATGGATTACAATTCACTCTGGGTCTAGAAATTTTGGAAAAGTTGTTTGTGAATATCATGAAAATGTAGCAAAAAATAAATTAGATTCTAAAAGAAATGTAACCCTAAGAGAAAGAATTGAAAATATTACTCAAAACACGACTGATAGAACTCAAATTGCAAGACTTATTAAAGAGGCAAAAAAAGAGTTAGGGCTTGATTCTGATGTAGATTTGAGAGGAATGGAATATCTTGAAGGTGAAGACTTGAAAGAATATTTGATTGATATGGTAATAGCTCATATTTATGCATCGTTCAATAGAGAGCATATGATGGATATTATTAGCGAAATATTGGGTGGTGTCAAAGGTGGAGAGAGAATTGAATCAGTACATAACTATATTGATTTCAGAGATTTTACAATTCGGAAGGGAGCTATACGCTCATATGTTGGAGAAAAAATGATTATACCTTTCAATATGAGAGATGGAATCTTGCTTTGCGAGGGTAAATCAAATCCTGAATGGAATTTTTCTGCTCCACATGGAGCAGGTAGAGTTATGTCTAGGTCTAAAGCTAAGGTCACTATTGATATGGATAAGTTTAGAAGGCAAATGAAGGGTATCTTTTCTACTTCGGTATGTAAGGGAACTCTTGATGAAGCTCCAGATGCATATAAAGATGCAGCTCTAATCGAGGAGGCTATCGAACCTACTGCGACTATTATTGACCGTTTGTTGCCTATTCATAATCTTAAGGATAAGAACTCAGGGTTTTCTTTTAAAGAACGAAGAGAGGCGAAAAAGAAAGACAAAGAAAGAAAAGTTGAGCGAGATGCTAAGAATTTTAAAAGAATGAAACCAAAATATCAATAAAATGGTTGAAGATAAAACGAAAGATGCGGTTATTGCAAGGCTTGATGAGTTTTGTAAAGATAAATTTGAAGATATCGAATTTTCTACTGAGGGTTCATTGACAGATTCATATAAATATATGTCTTTGGAGAATGTTAAAAAGGTTTTGGAAGAGTGTTTTGATGTTACTCGCGATGAATTGTTTAAACTTAGACAGAAAGGGGAGATAACCTCAGAACGTTTTGAAATATTCGATGATGAGGATATGCCTAGCGCATTTTTCCATGTTATGTCTGACGATATTGACTCTGAGACAGGAGCGAAAGTAGAAGAACAACTTTTAGTTGAGATGCTTGCTGCTTGTCCTGGCGCTCTAAAATATAGACCACTTTCTGAGTGGGTGAAAGAGTATACGGGTAATTGTTACTCAGCTGATATCAAAAAACACAATGATGAGGTTGTGCGTCAACAAGATGCATGTCGCATGAGCGGTGTCAAATTTGAGTTTGATAATGCTGAGGCTAGAAGAAGAGGTGTTAAAATTAAGATTAATCCTAAAATTGGGCTTGATATGTTTTTGTTCTCTAATGGGAACAGTACTGCTAGAGAAAAGGATGGTGAATTATTTGAACAATTCCCTTTGGAGAGTTGGCTAAATGTGTACCTAGATTATCTTAATAAAAATGGAATTGACCCCCTGCAAACAAAAATTGAGACTATAGTTAATGGAAGGCATGTCATTATTACCTCGACGAGAGTGGACGATAGATGGAGCTGGGGAATTAAAGAAGTGGGTGAAATGGGCGGAATTGGAAAAATAAAGAACTTGTAAAATAAAGATGATGAAAGAAAAAATTAATATGAATTTAGACGAGTTTAGAGAGTACGCACATGAGATGCATAAATTGAGAAATTATAAGTATGACGAACATGAATATAGTTTCCATTTAATTATGGTTGAGGATATGGTGAAAAAATATATGCATTTATTGCCACCTCATATAAAGTTTACAGATTTGTTAATGGCTGCAATTGGTCATGATTTAATTGAAGATTGCGGAGTAACATTTAATGATATTAGAAGAATGACCAATAAAGCGGTTGCTCAACTTATTTTGGCTGTTTCTAATGTTCCAGGAGAAGATAGAGTTGAAAGGTTCTTTTTAACAGCTCCAAAAATTAGAAAAAGTATTGGTGCTATCTTTTTAAAAATTTGTGATACAATGGCAAACATGTCTCATAGTAAAAATACAGGAAGTTCTATGTATGATAAATATGTAAGCGAATTCCCAATTTTTAAATATGCTTTTTATAATAAAAGTAAAAGTATATTTCAAATAATGTGGGATGACTTTGAAAAACTTTTTGAAAATTAAAATATGGTATTTGGATTAATAGGAGATTTATTAGATGGTGTCGCTAGATTGACAGGTTCAATACTAGCTATTCCAGTCGCGGTTGTGGCCAAAGCTTTAGATATCACTGTATCAATGGTTGAAGAGGCTAAAGATGCTGGGTGTAAAACATATGAAGAAATCAGAGAATATTGGAAACTTTAACTAAAATTAAATAAATTTAAAATTATGGGTTGTTTAGCAATTTTTATACGCTTGGCGATTGTATCGCTATTAGTAATGTTGGCAGCTTGGATTGTTCCAGGCATTGAAGTAGGTGGTTTTTGGTCAGCAATGTGGATTGGTATTGTAATTGGTCTTCTTAATTTTTTTGTGAGACCTTTAATGCTTATATTGACGATTCCAGTGACTCTCATAACATTTGGACTGTTTGTCCTGGTGTTAAATGGGGTTTTAGTCTTGATGGCAGGGGAAATGATTGAAAGTTTTGTTGTTGACGGATATTGGGCAGCATTTTGGTTTGCTTTAATATATGGAATAGCAAGAACTATTGTATTTCAAACAAGTGAGAAAAATGGAAAATAAAAAATTTACGAATACTTTTGCTATTATAGGATTGAGCGGAGGCGGTATAATTATGTTGATTACTATGCTTTGTGCGCATGGTTTATCACTAGGAAACAGTTTCCCGTTTTTTCCCAATGTGGGAACGGCTATTGTTACGTTTTATTGCGTTGCTGAAATTTGTTGGGCAGTGGTTGCTTACTATTGGACTCTTTATATTACTGAAAAAAAGGATGTAAAAACAATTAGGTTGAATATCAATAAAGAAATGATTGAAAATCAAATAGGGGTAGAAGTAGATGATTTTTATGTGGAAAGAGATAGGAAGAACGGCGGAGTTAAGATATTTGTAAAACCTGTGTCTGTACTCGAGTATATCAATGTTCCAATAATAATTCAAAAAGTTGGATAGGATGGAGAATTATTACGCGCAGCCTGAAAAGTATAATCAGACGCTTTGGAGCTATCTTAAGCTTATTAGAAAAGATGGTAAGCATCCAAGGAAACCTGATGGTCTATTTGACCCAGAAGAGAATTTAGAGATTCTTAGATGGGTTATGAGAGCGATAATGAATAAAGCTCCCAATGGAATTGTAATCAAGTTCGTGCTGCAGTATAGAATTAACAAAGCTGACTTTTCAATTCAATCTTGGAGTGATATAACTGACCATGCTAATGGGTTTACTAGTATTGTTCGAACAGAGAAAACAGAGTTGCAGGCTGTTTATAATGTGTGTGTTGAATATGTATTAAATCAAAAATCATGATAAAAACATTTAATAAAAACGTTACTGATAAGAAAGTTAATGATTTTATAAAGCAGTACCCAGATTCAAAAATTGTTTCATATGACCCTATTAGGGTTGAATATGAAAAATGCATTGAACAGCGCGTTGAACATGAAACGCCTTATAGAGTACTTAAATGTCAAAGACCTCTCAAATTAAAGTTCTGGTTAAATCAACCTGAGTTTTTACAGGCTCATGAGCAGTGTGCGTGTTGTAAAGATGGTAATAAAGGAAATTGCGATTCATCTAAATGTGGAATAGATGTAAACAGTTTACAGTTTCAAGATAAGTTTTTAAATTGTGTTGAAGTTCACTTTTATTCGAGCAATAAAATTCTTTTCATAGAAAACATTAATAAGGTTTTTGAATTTTCCATAGTTGATAATTATGGATATATTGTCGACCCAGATGGTATAACTTATTTAGCTATTATGATTAATGGTTCAAAAATAGCTCCAGCTGAGGGTGAACATAATAACACAAAAGCATCTGAAATTCCAGATATTATATTGGATGATTTACTAAGTAAAAATTGGATAGATAAAGACCCAGACTTTTTATATTATCATAGAACTTCGACTTTCGAAGAGATGGGTGAAAAAATATCTAGTTCTATACAGCTTGCTGGCTATAAAGTAGCTAGAGCAACTTTGGTGAGTGGTGCTATGCAAGCAGAATCTACTCAAAGAGTGGCTGATGAAACTAGAAGAAGAAGTACACCTGTAATAATTCGAAGTTATTATTAAAATATGAAGATAGGAGATAAACTGACAAATATTAATTATAATAGTGCTTTTATATTGGCGCAAGTGTCCAGAGAAAATGCTAGACAAAACAAGGTTGCTCTTTTAAATATAGAAACAGGGAAACCCTTCGGAAGAGTTGCTGTTGTAAAAAATTTGAATGATATAACAGAATTTGATATGAATAACATAACAGGCAAAAGAGCCAGGTTTTTCGCGTCAATTTCAAATAAACAATTAAAAAATATAATAAATTTTTGGTAGAAAATATGAACAAAGAGCAATTTGAAAAATATTTAGAGTCTATTGGTGGTTTGGAAAATGGATACTTTCCAAATAAACCACCGATAAAGAGTCGTTATTTTTTCTCAGTTAATGACGGCTGGCTCCAATTACTCAAAGATATGATTGAGGAGCTTGTTGCTAATGGGTGGGATAAACAAATATGTGACGTTAAGGAGAAGTTTGGCGGATTGCGATTTTATACAAATGCAGTGAATTCTAAATGTCAAGATATTGTTTCAAAATATGAAAGTCTATCATTCAAGACGTGTGAAACTTGTGGAGAGCCAGGAGAAGTAAGACCAAGTGCTTGGATTTTAACTTTGTGTGATAAATGTTATAATAATAAAACTAAGACATAAGTTATGGAAAAAACAATAGGAGAAAAAATTCATCCGATTCTTGAAGAAATTGAAGGGACGATTTGGGAGTTTGAGATAAATGTGGGAGCAAAACCTTGTTATCCAGATGAGTCTTTACAATCGGCCACGAAAATTTTTATGTCTGTTTTAATGGATAAAATGTGGAATTTGCAGGAAAGTGAAAAGATGAGTATGGAAGTTAGAAGTAATATGGTGACTAAAGCTGGAAAAGAAATGCGAGGGTTAATAAAAACTTTTACCGATATTGATACAAGTACATTTTATAAACAATAATATAATTGAGGCTGGTCATATAGTGTATCATTTTTCATATAAGACAGTAAAAAGGAAAAGGATAAGTGATAAGACCATGATTTCATCGGAAATAAGTTATTATGAAGCTGAATTAGGTTGCCTTAGACGATTAATTGAAATTGTAAAAGAAAATGAAAGATAAAATAGATAAAGATGATTAACTTTTGTAAAGATGTAGAGGAAAACCTTAATATTTTATCTGGCGAAAATTACGCTAAGTATTTCGTCCAGAAGAAAATTGAGTTTTTTGATAAGTTCTCAAATGGACTTGTTACATCTTGTTTTCATGGAATAGACTTTTTTAAGCATGTCATAGAATATCATGATAAGCCAGAGCAAATCCTTAAAGATTTCAAACTTAAGAAAGAACTATATAATTTAAACTTTGTGCAGATATTAAGAGATAACAGTAAAATGGTAGTTGAAGTCTGGGAAAGCGAATTAGAAGATAGTACTACAGTTGTTCTAAAAGGTGATAAAAGTGTTTTAAAAAAGGATGCTATTAAGATAAGGACAATTGAGGGCAAAGACTGGAATGATTGCATGAGACAACATTATGAATTAATGGGATGGGAACCTTATAAACCATTTTAAGATATGAATTGTAAAATAGCAGCAACACGAGCTCAATTAACTTCGGTAGGTATCGATAGAGACATCAGGAGACTCAAAGTAAAAGTTCTTGGAGGTTTTGATAGCGGATATGTTAGAATTGAATTGAGTGCTCGTAGAGAGTTTTTAAAAGTGTTTGGAAAGGATTTTCCAAAAGATGAATTTGATATTCCAAGGCGATGGTTAAGAAAATGTTAAGAGAAACGTATTTCCTCAGGATGTATATGCTGGGACTAGCTGCATTTTATCTCATTATGAGATTTGGAATGCCGTTTATAACTATGCTGAATGATTTTTTTGATTATTTGGGATGGTAAAAAAACAGAAAAAAATGGTTTGAAAAGCCAAAACGTGAAGCTAGGAAAGTGAGATATATGTAACAAAACTTAATAATAAATATTATGAGAAGAAGAAGTACAATACAAAAAATGATTGATGTTAGAATGGAAAAGATTAAAAGCATTAAAAAAGAGCTAATCGAATTAAAAAAAGAAGATTTATTGCTGAGTGATAAAAACCAACAATTTATAGAGAAAGAAGAGGAAGTGCTGATTTGTGGTAGACCAAAGAAATACGAAACTGTATTGGTAGGTAGAATTCACTGGAAAGAAGATTTTATTGATGAAAGTACTGGCGACGTATTTGTTATTGATAGATGTCAAACAGTAAGAGAAAATGGAGAGTGGCTGTAAAATATTAATTATGAGTAAAACAAAATTAGTATTAGTTCAAAGTGAACCGAGAGAACAATTTGATGAACGTTTTAAAAAAATGTTTAGATTTACTTTTACAGAATGGATAAAAACTGCTGACTGCCATACTGATTCTGAAATGATAGAATATGAAGATGGGAAAATATTTGCAGGAATGACAGCTTATGACAGTGGTTTTAAGGTATATTCTTAGTCGGTAGTAATAAAAAAGAAAAACTAATAAAATTATGTACACAGATTTAAAAATTGATAAACCAAAAGAAGGTGATAAGGTGTGGGCTGGAGTTTGTAAAAAACCAATGAATCCGAAAATTGCTGAATATAAAAAAGAGAAGTTTTACGATGTATCAGATGGCATTGAATTATTTCCTACACATTGGAAGTATCCAAACGTACTGTAAAATAGCGGGCATAATGCATAGCTAAAAAAATGTTTATGCCCATCAATAATTAAGCGTTTTAACCAATAAATTATGAAATACTATTTTTTTAGAGATACTGACAACGAAAGCAATTTATTAGATGGGAAAACTTACCATGCAGCAGGCTATGTAGAAAAATTGTACTGTGAATTAGATAAATCTAATCGTAGTGGTAAAGACCTTGCTGTAAGTTTTTTTGAACCATTTGAGGGGAGTATAATAAGTGCCTGGCGAGCATTAAGTGAGGTAGAATTGTTTGAGGTTTCGGAGCTGGAATATAAACAGTTGATAAAAAGTTACTCAAAAAATAGCATTATCCAGTTAGAAATTGCGAGCAAGCTTGCAGAAGTAAAAAGTATTATATTTGAACATATAAACAAAGGTATTGCGTCTTATCGTGGTTTGCTTGGGAATGGTGAAATAGCTACTTTAAATATGAAAGAAATTATTATAGCAGAAAAACTAATAAGTGAAGGTATAACAGTAAAACTAATAAGTGAAGGTAAAACAGTAAAAGAAATAGTTTCACTTTTCCATCAGGGTAAACTTAAATAATTTAAAAATAAAAATAAAATGGATAAGGAAAAAGAAAAATGCAAACATAATAACACTTCATGGGCACCATTGCATAATTGCCATTACTGTAATGATTGTAGGAAATGGGTAGATTATGATTATCAACTAAAAAAGTATAGAGTGTACGTTGATGGTAAATGGGTACTTGATGATTAAAAAGTAGTTTTATTTTTGTTTTACCGATTAAAAAAATTAAATATTATGGATTACGAAAAATATAAAGAAGAAGTAAAAGAAAAGTGGTTGAGTGAAAATTCCCACAAATCACAGTTAATGGGTAATAATATTATACCAATGAGACCAGATGTAGGTTTTTTCATAAAAGTAGATAATATTGATATATCCGAAAATATATTCAAAGAAGAATATGATATGATTACAAAAGGATATTTTTCTGTTATGAAAAAACTGGATGAACACTATAAAAACTCAAAACAAAAATAAGATTACGTAGTGCGACCATTACAGATTAATAAATGCGGAACGGCTGACACGCACTATTAATTTTATTTATTGTTAGCCTTAGCACTTATTATATGAAAAAATTTAATTTGAACCAAAAAACTCTAAATTATGGAAAAAGATAATACTAAGAACGAACAGCAATGTGCTATACACGATGTTAGCACACGTTTTTTATGTGATGTGTGTGGGCTGGAGAAATTTGATAATAAAAAACATAAAATGTATGATGAAAATTGGAATGAGCAAAAGGGATTGAATATGTGTGAGGATTGTTATAGAGAAGGACTTGGTGTTAGCTAAATGTGTGTTAATGGACAAGGCTATGCCAAGTTTGGCTTAAAAAGATATTAATTATAAAACATACACAAAACTATGAGTACTGTGAAAAAGATTAGAAATGCACACGCTGCCAAATTTGGTATAGGTAATGTTAGCAGTAGTTTTTACTCGCTAATTGACAAATTGGAAGAACACGCTAAACTTAAAAACCCACAGTTGAAAGGCTGGGATTTAGACACCTATTATGATATTGCATTTGCTTGGGTGGGAAAAGATAAAGAACTGAAAAAGAAAGTTGACAGCCTTGATTTTGGAACACCATCCTAAATTACTGCTAACATGGAAGCAAAAAACGTTTTAATGTTTTTTGATGGGTGTTATCGTGCGTTTTAATGCACGAATCTACTCTCTTAAAATCAACCAGTTAGAAAATAATTCAAAAAAAAACGACAAAATACTTGACTGTATTGTAACAAATATGTATCTTTGTCGTAGAATAAATTGAAAAAGAAAATTTTTAACTATTTACTAAAAAACAAACAAAATGACAAACTTATATTACATATCTAACCAAGTCCGCCGTCAGGTGTTCTTTTTTGTGCAGCAATGCAGAGGAGAGCTTGGAAAAGGTGCGTAATGTTGATATAGATATTTATTAATACATTAAAACCCCAGGCTCATAAAAAGGTCTGGGGTTTTTTTGTGCCCAATAGCAAAACAAAAACGTTCTTTAAAATATTTAAAATATGTTGTTGAGATGCGTAAGTTAGAAGAAAGCTCTAAACGTGGCCTTTGTTGACTCAAAGAAGGCGTCTCAACCGCACAACATTGTCTCTTGGTGAAGTGGTCTAACACGCTAGGTTTTGATTCTAGTATTTTCCTCAGTTCGAATCTGAGAGGGACAACAATAACTGCCCTTTAGTGTAGTGGACAAGCACACCTCCCTTTGGTGGAGGCATCCTGAGTTCGAATCTCAGAGGGGTAACAAAAATTGACCTATGGTGTAATCGGCAACACACCTGTTTTTGGTGTAGGCATTTCAGGTTCGAGTCCTGATAGGTCAACAAAGTTCTTTAAAGTATTGATATTAAAGTAGTCTCCCCTAGTGCATAGCAGAAATGCGGCCTACCCCGAGGGGAGACAAATTTGGGGGTATTACCAACGTGGCCAAGGTGTCAGATTGAAGTCCTGATAATCCAAGTTCGATTCTTGGTGCCCTCACTATGTAGATTCAAAAGTCGGCTCTATCTCTCAGGAGTCTGGTGAAAGCGACATCAAAATTTATCTATATTTAATAGTTCTGTAGCTCAATAGCGGAGAATACTTGGGTTACATTCAGGAGGTTGTCAGTTCGAGTCTGGTCAGAACTACAAAGTGTTCTTTGATATATTATTACAAAATGGCGAGGTAGCTCAGTTGGTAGAGCTCTGCGCTGAAGACGCAGGAGTCGGCAGTTCGATTCTGTCCCTCACCACATTTTTGTTTTTTAGGCATTTAGTAAATAAAGGATGCGTTAACTTTAAAACTTTTATTATTAAATTGCCAGATTTTGAAAATGAGAGCTTGAATTTTGCTTTTTTGATAGGCTATTATGACGGCGATGGCAATGCTGAATCGACAGTTTTAAATAGTGGAAATAAAACTTTTTTGAATCAAATTAAAAAAAAGTATGGTTTACAATATAATGTTAAGAAAAAAAGTGAAAATTTGTATTGCTTAACTATGGGGGCAGATTTTAAAAGAAAATTGATTAAAAATTTTCCAAATTGTATGGAAAGAAAAAAAGGTTGTTACGCAGGAGATAAAAGAAACAAACTAAATGGTATAAATCCAAATACAATACCTAGAAATTATAGGTTAAAATTTGAAATAACAAAAGAACATTTAGAATATTTAATATCCAAATACCCTTATACGAAAATTGGAGAAATGTATGGAGTTAGTGGTAATGCTATAAAAAAACGAGCAAAAAAGCTCGAAATCCAACTTAAAAATCGAAGGGGGTATTGGACAGGAAAATAATGGGAGATTAGTTCAGGGGTTCAGAATACTTGGTTTACACCCAAGGGGTCGCTGGTTCGAATCCAGCATCTCCCACAAAATAGGAATATAGCTCAGTTGGTAAGAGTACCTCGGTGACATCGAGGGGGTCGCTGGTTCGAGTCCAGTTATTCCTACAAATACAAATATGGCCTTATAGTTCAATTGGATAGAACGCTTGATTACGGCTCAGGGGGTTGAGGGTTCGAGTCCTTCTAAGGTCACAAAAGGGGTAAAAATTACCCTTTATCGTTACATAAAAAGTAAAGATTATGGATTGTAAAAAACATAAAAAAATGATTGACGGTTACAAGGGTAGCATTGAGGACCTAGCAAAAGAAATTGGCGACCTTCACTACGAAGAGTTGGCTAAATTATTACACGCATTAAGTCTAAAAATAGGTATAGATGCATATTATGATAATAAAGGTGGACGGGTCAAATTAAGTGATGCGTTATTAGGCACATCAGTTGAAATTAAAAAAGCTGCCAAGCTTATAGATAAAGCTTGGGAAATTTCTAAACCATTTATGAAAGGATAGTTATGTGGGGAAAAGTATTTATAATACCAGACAGCGAAGTTTCGGACGAGGCTAGAGTTAAGTTAAAGAAAATGGAAGAGGCTAAAAAGAAAAGGGTTGAAAAGTTGGTTGAAGATTTTAGAACTGGCAAATTAAACTTTGGTAAATAAATGAACTTGTAGCTCAGTTGGATAGAGCGTTGGCTTGCGGAGCCAGAGGTCGAGGGTTCGAATCCCTCCAGGTTCTCTAAATGGCGGTGTATCCTCCCAGTCTTCGAAATTGGATTTAGGGTAATTGGATGAAAATGTGGGTTCGAGCCCCTCCTCCGTCTCAAAATTTTCTATTTATATTTTATTATCTTTTTTATATATTTATTTAAAAAAGATAATATGAATTTTGTAGAAAATTTTAAAAAATTTGATTATTTAGGAAAAGCATTGAATTTTATTATAAAAAATAGCGATTCTAATTACTCTCCATATCATAACCTAAACCATAATATAACTGTTACTAATTTTGCTTATTATATTGGACAAAGCGAGGGTTTAAAAAAAGAAGAGATGAAGGAATTGTTAATAGCCGCCATTTTCCATGATTTCAATCATACTGCGGGAGAAAAAAAGGATGATACTAACATTCAAAATTCAAAAAATGGTGTTAAAAAATTTATAGAAGAAAAAGATGTTGACGTTGATTTAGAGAAAGTTTATGATATAATAAATGCAACAGAGTATCCTTATACAATTGATAATAATAAATTAACAAAGCAACAAGAAATAATAAGAGATGCAGATTTAATGCAATTATTAGAACCAACTAGATTACAAGCGAACTGGCTAGGGTTATCAAAAGAGGTTGGTGTAAGTTTTGTCGAGTGGTTAAAAGCTCAAAAAAAGTTTGTTTCTAATTGTGAATTTAACACAAGTCTTGGAAAAAAACTGAAAGAAAGAAATTGGAAGAAAATTGAAGAAGAATTAGAATATTTAACTAAAATAACTTCTTAATTAAAAATATTTATAAGTTCGAGCTCCCCCTCCGTCTCAAAAGTAACATTTTAATAAATTTTACGTATATAATATAGCCAGGATGGTGTAATAGAGCTTGCAGAAGATTACAATGGATGAATGTTGTAATTGATATGCATAACACAACATAATCGGCAAGGCCGAGAGCTGAGGGTTCGAACCCCTCCCTGTGAACAAAGTAAGCCTCTTTCTTTCGAAGGGGGTTTTTGCTTTTTCGATATATTTATAAGAAAATATTATCGATATGTCAGACCTTAAAAAATTTATAAAAGAGAATGTTCAAAAATGCCTTGAGGAATCAAAAGAACAACGACTTAGAAAATTTGTTCGTGGAAAGATTAATGAAGTATTTAATGAAGGTGACGCATTTAATGATGCAGGGGAACCAGTAATGACTCATTCTCAATTTAGAGGTTATAGTGAACCATCTGAACAAGAATTTGATGATATGGCTCCAGATAGACCTATCGACCCAATAAAACACCTTCAAGAAGAGTTGGAAAAGAATAATATTCTATTAGAATTTGCACATGGTCAATATTTCATACGTTGTATAGGTGAAAACGATTTTAGCATTGACTTTGACAAGTCTAATACAAATACAATAACTGCATATGTTAATGAGGAAGAGTTTTCGACCAATATGGATGATGTGCATGAAATGCTAGAATTTATATTATCCCAAAGAGATATTCTTATGTCTTTTGACAAGGCTGTTAAAGAACATGAAGCGGAAAAGAAAATAGAAATGTGGGATAAACAATACGGATACTAAGCCCGTAATCAATATATATAAAGGCGCCTACTCAGGCGCCTTTTTTTTTATTTGATTTTTATTATAATTTTTCGTAGCTTTGTAAAAAAAGTTATGGATAATATTGAAAATATCAGCTATAATATTGAAATGATTGCAAATGTGCAGTGTTCATTCTGCGATGTTAAAGCTCAAGTTCCTGGTATAGATGATAACAGAGAGGCTGCCACGGAGTTTTATAATAAGGGATGGCGTTTTGGATTAGATGAGGATGATATTCCGTCACTCTATTGTCCTGAATGTGCAAAATTTCTTAAAGTTAAATAAATTATAAACTATGGATTGCGGAAAACATAAAGATAGAATTGTAATGCATGCATTCTCAGAGGGTGACTGTATTGTTTGTGACAAACGTGTGCAAACATCTCATACTCCTTGTGATATGGTTTGTCCAGAGTGTAGTGAAAAATATCATCTGTGCGAAATATGCGGAAAAGATGTGATGACAGAAAAAGAAAAAGAAAAAAACCTTGAGTATTTTGAAAGTGTGAAATATAGAATGAGAGAAGAGGGAGTTGACTATTGTTTTCAGCAATACAGTAATTTTGAAGAGATTAAGGATGTGAAATTTCATGAGCTTAGACATGCTTATTTACGTTTAACTAAGAAAATGAAAAGGTATGTTGATAATAAAATTGATGAACTGACGCCAGATGAGTAAATTTTATTTTGAGGAAGGTATTCCGTTTCATAAACTTACAAGCGCTGAACTTAAACTTATTCAAAAAGGTTTAATAGAGTGTAACATTTAGGTTAATAAAACGTGTGCCTTGGTGGAAACGTTTTTCAAATGGATTAGAAAGAAAATTATAAATTTAATCAAAAAATTATGAAATTATTTAAGAATTCAGGACTTATATGTTCTATTTTTGGACATAGATGGAATAGTGGCCAATACAGAAAAGTATGCACAAGGAGAGGATGTACTGCTTGTAAAACAATAATACAAAGAAGGTCAGTATTAGCAAATGCTTAAAAAATTACTTTGGCTAGATGACTGTAGAACTCCAGACGAGGATTGGGTAAGAATGTTCAGTCCCATAGGAATTAATGTGGATATTCACTGGGTAAGAAACTATAATAAGTTTGTTGCCTGGATTGAGAATCATGGGCTTCCAGATGGTATATGTTTTGACCATGACCTTGGACTGGACGAGAAGGGGGAAGCTGTGGGGAAAACTGGTCATGATTGTGCCAAGTGGCTCGTAGATTATTGTTTAGATAATGATTTGAAAGTGCCAATGTTCAATAGTCAAAGTGGAAACCCAGCTGGGAGAGCAAATATACTAGGTCTTTTAAATTCTTTTAGAAAATATCAAGATAAAAATTAATTTTAAATAATTATTAAAACCATGGAACTAATGAGACGAACAGGAAACCGCACTATTGAAGTGTCAAAAACAATGTTGATTGAAAAAATCAAAGAAAACAAAGAGAGACATATTGAAGAATATGAAAAAGCAGTAATCGCTTACAAAGATGAAGCTACGAAACAATTGAGTAAATTAGTTTCTGATATTGAAAAAGGCGAGATGGGTATCAAGTTAAACTTAATCACTCCTGAGAACAAATCAGAAGATTATGATAAGGTTTTGCAAATGTTTCAATGGGAAGTTAAGGAAGTTGTAGAGCTTGACCAATCAGAATTTAATCAATATGTTCATGACGAGTTTGACTTTGCTATAAGAGCTAAAATGTCAAATTCTGCTTATTTGTAGAAAGAAAAATAACTGCAGCAACCTCATAGATATAATTTATGAGGTTTTTTTTGTTTAAGTGAAAAAAAAATTGTAATTTTGAAGTCATTGCTGTTTTCTCGATGGACAGTGAGGCGCTGTAAAAAATCGAGTGCGTACCTGTAGAAGAAGTAGGGTGAAAAAGGGCGTTTTATAGCTTATCTTACTTAGGTGAGATAATACAAGTTTACGTCTAAAGTGGCTCGACAGTTCAATCTTGTTACAAACAACTTTAAGAACCTGGAGATATTAAGCTTTAAGTCCCCAGGTTCTTTTAATTTATAACAAAAATGATTTATTTTCGTATATAAAAATAATGAATAAATATAAATACATAACGACGACATTACCTTATTTAAACTCCACCCCACATATTGGGCATTGTTTCGAATTTGTGTTGGCTGATGTTATTTCAGAATATTATAGATTAGACCATAATGTTCTATTTAATGTTGGGGTTGATGAACATGGACAAAAGGTTTATCAAAAAGCAGTTGAAGAGGGTTATGATAACACTCAAGAGTATTGTGATGATGTGTGTGAAAAGTGGAAGTGTTTTTGTGCTAAACTTGGTATTTATTATGATAATTTTTATAGAACTACAGATAATAGGCATAAGAAAAATGTTTTAAGGTTTTATAATGAAATTAAGCAGCATATCTTTTCAAAAGAATATGAGGGGAAATATTGTGTAGGTTGCGAAGCATTTGTAACTGAAAAAGAAATCATAGATGGCAAATGTTCAATACATAATTCTGAATTAGTATCAACAAAAGAAGTAAATAAGTTTTTTAATTTATCAAAATTCTCAGATGCAATAAAGGATGTGTTGGTTGATAAAAATAAATCTAGTGAGTTGAGGAATATTATACAGGATAATTTCGACCTATCAATAACTAGACAAAATGTGAAGTGGGGAATTTCCACTGAGGATGGAGATGTTTTTTATGTATGGTTTGAAGCTCTTCTAAATTATATTTTTGCAATTAAGTATTATGAAGATAGAGAGCACTTTAATAATTACTGGAAAAACTCTTTAATTATTTGCGGAAAAGATAATCTTAAGTTTCAGGCATATATTCTGCAGGCATTATTACTGTCAAATGATATACCTCAAACTGATAAGGTGTTTGTACATGGTAATATACAAGATGCTAGCGGTGTAAAATTAGGCAAGAGCCTTGGCAATACTATAGACCCAGTTGAGCAGGTTGATAAGTACGGATTAGATGCTGTGAGATATTATCTTGTGTTTGGACTTAACACATTCTCTGACAGTAAATATTCTGAGATTGATTTGGTTCAAAAATGGAATAATGATATTGTAAACGGATTGGGAAATCTGATATCAAGAGTTCTTCATCTGGTTGATATAAAAAATATAATCTTAAATGAAACAACTCTAAGTAAGGATACGGTTGATAAAATACAGACCAACTCAGATAAAATCAACAAGAAATTTGAAGAGTATAATCTTAAAGAGGTTGGCATATTATTAAATAGTATTGTTAACAATCTCAATAAAAGAATAACTGAGGAGAGACCGTTTGATAAACATTGTGAGAATTATTCTGAAATATTGAATGAGTTGTATTTCGAACTTAAAGATATTATCGGATTTTATGGACTAGTTATTAAAGAACATAAAGAACAATTAGATTCAGCGTTTGTTGAAAATAAAAAGAAAATAATCTTTGAAAGGATTTAAGATAACGGCAGGTCGAGATGTATTATTCTCTGAAAAGGTTTTTAGACTGCAACAAACCCATAGGGCTGGGTAAAGAGGTTGATAGTACCGTGACAACAACTATCTATACTGCATACTAACAGGTTCTCAGGATACGTTCGAGACTGTGAAGCACATCGACAGATGGTGTGGAGTCGCCCTTGAGATAGAACGAGCCTGGTGCAGTGAAAAAATTAAACATTATTTATAACATCATGAAACATTACCAATATAGACACTCCAAATTCTGAGCTGGACAGTAACTAAATACTGTTTGGCGATGACAAAATTTGGAGATTATGAAAAAATACGAATTCAACGGTAAAAACCACATAAGGGCTTATCGTCGTCGTCAATCTAAAACTATTCTTAAAAGACGAGCAAACCAATGGTATAATACTAATGGAAGTGATAACGGTACATATATCGGCAGAGAGTTTAACGGGCGTAATGCTCATATTAGGGCTGATTTTGTCGATGCTGTTATGAAAGGTAAAGCATGTACTTTTTTAAGATGGTCTGCTAAACCATGTAGTTGTTATATTTGTTCCTATAAAAAATACGAGCGAGTTCCAAAATGGAAATATCTAAAAAATGAATTGTAACATTTTCAGACTTTTTTCGTAGAATAAAACCTAAGAGAAATAAAAAATTTGACTTTTAAGTTAGAATTTTGTATTTTTGTGTATAGTTATAATGTTAGAAACGTAAAAATTAATAATATGAAAAATTTAAAATGGGTGGCAAGTGCTATAGTGGAAGTTTAGATTATTAACTAAACTTTTACAACTATGGCAAATTCAGCCTCAGCTGGACGCGGATGCAAAACTGCAGGACGCTCCAAAAGAAAAGCAGCAGCGAGAACTCAACCTCTTTCTCGTTACGTTCGTGGTGTTATCACTTTCGAAGCTTATGCGAAAGCAACTGGTATCAAAACCAAATTGGGGTAAAATAGGGGGCAAGTGCCCCCTTTTTTTGATGAATAAAAAGTCGCTTTGACAAATAAAAAACAAAACAGACAATGTTTATAAAAATTAAGTTATTTATAATAAACACGGGGTTTATCTAGGGTTAGTAACTCAAAGATAAATCAAATGAAATTAAAAAAAGTAATGGATACCACTGACAGCAGTGCTGTCTATAATAAGGCTCATTATCAAGATAGAACATGGGGATTGTGCTACATATGTATTGGTAGACATCCAAAAAACGCTCTTTATGCTGCTTGTGACTTTTGGTGGTCTCATAGCGATAGGATGAGAAATAAAGGCGGTATAAGTAAAACTAAAGGTATGAGAGGAAAACAAGATTATAGAAGTTGGAAAAATTATAGAAAGAAACAATGGCAAAAAGATTAATTATATTATTATTTGGAATACTTCTCTGGGGGGTTACACTCTCGCAGACTGTAATTGAAATGTCTCATCCAGCAGATGCCGATGTGATACTGTTGCAAGTTTCAGACTCAGTGGAGGCTGATGTTATTATTTGCATAACTCCATATAAAGAGAAAGCTCAGGAGTGGGATTGTATGTGGAAATTTAAAAATTGGGGATTCTCTAATTTTTCAATCTTCATCGCTCCAGATTCACTTAGCTTGCATGCTAATAAAGAGAATACTTTTGAAGATGAACAAGAATATTATCCATATGATGCTAAAGTTTATTTTACAACCTATGAGGATGAGAAAGGATATAGAAATGAGAATTTCAGTATTCCTGGAGTAATGAGAATAAGAAGAATAAAAAAGTAACAATTACAATTAATTAACGTATTAACAAATAGGAAATATTTAGACAGAAGTTCCAACGCATTATTATCTTTGAATAATAATGAGGAAACTCAGGCCATCACTGCTTAAAGCAGGAGACATCACCAAATTGATTAAGTTCAACAAAGGGGTCACTTGTACTGCTGAGGGTGCAACACAAACGGACTTAGAGGGTGAGCAGCTCCATAATAGTCGGGTTAGTGGCTAACGGGAGAAATCCCAGATAAATGTTGGATTAAGACAGGAGCCTGGTTACGTTCACTTAAATATTTCCTATTTTTAATTTAATAAAGAATTATGTTAAAAAATCTAAATCTTCGCTGCTTGTTTAAACATAGTTGGCGTTACCCACAAGAAAATCAAAAGAATTGCTCTCGTTGTGGAGCATGGAAAGTTAAGACGATTAGTTATAATGTTAACAAAGGTCGTCAAACAATCAAATGGAAAAAACTTAAGATATAAGCAACAAATAGCTTGTTTTTGCGTACACATAATATGTAAAAACAAAATTTTGTTGTATGAAAATATTATTTCCTTGTTATCCAGATAACCTAAAAGAGGTTGACTCCGTTTTTGAAAATGAATTAGCAATAGCTAAGACATTAGGAATAGACTATTTTTTCTTTGACCATGATAAACTTGTTGATGATAATAAGATAAAAGCTCAGGGTGTAAAAGACCATTTAGACGTACTTGTTACACCTAGTCCCTTACGTAATACAGATGTTGTACTTAGAGGTTGGATGTTAAATCCAAACCAGTACAGACGCTTATATGAATGTCTCAAGGATAATGACTTAACTTTGATTAATACACCTGAGGAGTATAAGGCTTGCCACTATCTTCCTGAATCTTATAAATACGTTAGAGATATGGCTCCCAAAACCAAATGGTTTACGGAGTGGGATGCTCAGACAATGGTTAGAATGAAGGAGTATTTTAAAGATAAGGATATGATTATAAAAGATTTCGTTAAATCTGAAAAAGGCATTCCTGGTCTCTTTAGACTTCCTAAGAACATTACAGTTCTTGAATTGTTGAATAAGGTAGAAGAATTTGTTGAAGCTAGGGGCAGGTTATTTAATGAGGGAATTGTTCTTAGAGAATTTGTTGACCTTGAAAAATATAATGATGAAGTAAATGAGTGGAGAGCATTTCTTGTTGGTAGAAAAATTGCTGCGATTGAACAGAACAGTAATATTGATATTGATAGATATCCTATTCCAAAGGTTCCAGAACATGTTGTTAAGAAAGCTGCATCTAGATTGTTTGGCATTAGCAAGTTTTTTACAATCGATTTTGCTGAGAAAAAAGATGGTTCTTGGATTGTAATCGAAACTGGAGACGGTCAAGTTTCAGGATTAGCACCATCTCAAAATCCTATAGGTCTATACAATTGTTTTGTATAGAAACATTTAAAATGCTAAAATCATGATAACACCAGATGAAAGAACTCTTGCAAGGGAGAAAGCTTTAGAGAAACATAAGAAACGAAGGGCGATAACTATTGCTAAAATTCGCAGAAAGAGAAAAGTTGACACATATATTAAATCAAGAGTTTATCTTATATTGTCCGTTTCTTTTCTTCTAGTTTTCCTATTTGCCTTTGACAAGAGAGAATCAAATAACAGGTTTGACAAACAGCTTATATCTCATACTAATACTATTGATTATATGGGAGAGTTAATAAGTGATTTATCTCATAGCAATCTTCTTGATATAAATATGAAGTTGGCAAGAGCCTATGACAGCGTTCAAATTGTTGTCTTTGTATATCATAGAAGATTTATGAGCGACCAGAAGACAATTCAACATTTAATGTCTAGAGCTCCAAAGAAAATTAGACAGAAAATTATTGCTGACACAAATCTTGTTTTGCCAGCATATATGCAAGATGACCCAGAAGTGGAAGAGTTCGGAATAGATTCTATTTATGAATTTGAAGACTCTGTTGAATATTATGAGGTAGATTCTTTGGGTAATTTAAATTAAAATTATATATTTGCAGAAATAATAATATTAATAAAAAAGAAATATTATGCCATTAGGAGCAAGTAAAGAACATAAGATAGGCTTAGAAGCGAAAAAATTTGCTGATGACCTGGCTACCAAAAATAAAAAGCAGGAACAGGAAAAACATAGAGATTTTCTATTGCAAGTAAAAAAACATCCAATGCCTATTGTGATAGGGAAGAGACAATCAATAGTAAGTTATAATGTTCAAGAGGGATTTATATTAACTACTGAGAGTGAAAGTCTTAAACTTAAGGATGATGCTGCTTTTTGGAAAATGATTAAAGAAAACGAAGATTTAAGTAAAACAAAATAGAATGAAAGACAAAAATAAGATACCTGAAACCCTAGAAGAGGCTTTTGAACATCTCGAACGAGATGCTGACCCGAAAGATTTAAAAAAGTGGGCTGCAATGGATGAAAACAGGGCTATGGGCGAGGTTCATCACGGGCTTGGCACAGCTATTAGAAATGACTGGGGACTTTGGTTCGACACTAGTCCATTACATAAACATCTCAATACATTTGGGATTAAATGTGGGGATGATGTTTCTGGGATTATATTTACCTCGTTTCATAGAAAGATGAACGGTAAGGATATTAATATGGAAGAACAATTGAAGGTGTATTGGGCTCATTGGTTAAATGAAAATCATTCTTGTGAAGATTATTGGCCAACTAAAATTAAGGGCACAGAAGATAAGTACTTGAAAATGTTTGAAGAGTTTAAAAAAGAATTAGATGGCAAAAGGTAACGATTTTATAAATGTGCTTGACCTTGAAAATACATGTTGGAGAGGAAGACCACCAAAGGGGATGTATAATGAGATAGTTGAAATAGGAATTGCCTGTGTTGATTATAGAACCCATGAAGTAAAGAAAAAACATAGCATAATTATTAAACCCAAATCAGAGATTAGTGAGTTTTTCACAAGTTTGACTGGTATTGACCAAGAACTTGTAGATAAAGAAGGGGTATCATTCAAAAAAGCTTGTGATATTCTTATAGAAGATTTCTCTTCTAAAAATAGAATATGGATGAGTTGGGGTGATTGTGACAAGATTCAATTTAAAATTGATTGCAAATTTAAAAAGGTGCAATTTCCTTTTGGGAGAAATTATTTCGACGTTCAAAAATGGTTTGAATGGAAAAAACACTTATCTCAATCACCAAGTGTTTCAACTGCTTTGGAGATGTTGGATATGGAATTTGAAGGTGTCCCACATAGAGCAGATGTTGATGCATATAATGTTGGTCGAATGGTTAAGTTTTTATAATGGCTGAGTGTATGATAGATAAAATAAAAAAACTAAAGAAATTTGTCAATAGCATACCAGCAACGGAGCTAAATGAATATAAACTACTTCAAGAAAGATGTATAGCTTACAATGAAGCGATTGATGATATAGTAAAATTATTTGATATGCCTGTTGTTAGTAATAGTGAAGCGGCGGCTCACCCTGATTGCCTTCATAATAATACTAAACATGAAGGTTGGGAGATAATTTGTTTAGATTGTGGTAAACGATGGGAAAAGTAATTTACACTTAGCAATTGGATGTATATGAAATACCCTATCTATGCAACAAATAGACTGATTTTTCGTAGAAGATAGAAGAGTTTAATATAAAAATTTAATATGGATAAGACTGATAAAATAAAGTGGAGGCTTGAGAATGCAAAGGAGATGAATAAGAAACATCCTAAGACTTTTGAAATTCCCTCGTCGGCGGAGATTAAAGAATTAAAAATTGGTCATCATGCTAAAGTTATCTTTATTCCTAAAGAAGAGGTAAAAGAGAAATTTGGAGAAAGAATGTGGATTATAATTACTGATATTTGGGAAGATGGAACTTATATTGGAAATTTAAACAACGAGCCAATTACAGTTCCAGAATTAAAACACGGCGATAGGGTAATGTTTAGAAGTGAGCATATAACATCCACGCTCATCCCTAAGGAGCAATCTCAAGAAAATGAGAACACATTCAACCTTAAAGAGGCTAAAGAATATGAACTTTATTTTCTTATTGACCAGTGTGGGGCGTTGTTATGGAAATTGCAGCGTGACCTTGCAGATAGTAATATAGAAATTACTCCAGGGGATAGAAATAGAATTGAAAAAGACTTAGTGACAATTGTAGAACAGCAAAAAGAAGCTGTAAACATTGTAGCTGAAAAAATTGACATAGAATTAATTTATCAAGAAATCACAGACGCTGAGGGTAATAAAACTGCAAAAATTATTGGAGATTATTGGAAGTGGTTTAACCATTGGAAAGAATGGGTAAATTCATTTTCCTGCGACGAGTGGGAAGTAGTTAGGCAAAAAATGGAGTCAAAAGAATCAATTGATGAATATTTGCCGAAAAATAATTGGAAACATTAACTAAAAACCAGAAACCATGTTAGACACTAAAGACATTAATAAAATTATCTTTTTAGATATTGAGACGACTTCTCAAAAAGAAAATTATGGTGATTTGTCATCTAAGGAAAAGCTTTTATTTAGAAAGAGGTTTAAAAAAGCCCTTGAAATTGATTTTGATGAGGCTAAAAAAGAACCTAATAAAAACACTAAGTTATATAAGAAGTGTCTTGAGGTTTATAGCCAAAAAGCTCCTCTATACCCAGAGTGGGGTAAAATTATTTGTATTTCACTTGGTATGATGTGGAAACAAGATGGCGAGTATAAAATAAAAGTAACATCTTTCCAAAACGAAGATGAAAGTATTTTACTTCAAGAATTTTTATCACATGATAAACTTTCTAAGATATGGAATGATGTCCCAAATAAGTGGGAAAAGAAAACTTATGACCTACATGGGCTTTGTGCTCATAATGGTTTTATGTTTGACTTTCCGTTTATTGCTAAGCGTATTATAATTAACAGACTGGAGCTTCCAAGTATGTTTGATTTTTCTGATTTAAAACCTTGGGAAATTAGTTTTCTTATTGATACTAAGGAGGCTTGGAGATATCGTGTTTTTGATGGTTCTACATCATTAGAGTTAATGTGTCACATTTTTGGAGTTCCTACTCCCAAAAGTGATATTGACGGAAGTGAGGTAAAAGATGTGTTTTGGGTTGAAAAAGACCTTTCACGTATTGTGAAATATTGTGAAAGAGACGTGATTGCACTAGCCACTTGTTTTCTTATTATGAAAGGTATCTACTTACCAGTTGTTCTTTTTGAGGTTGCAGCCCCTGCGGAGGAGCCAAAGGCAGAACCAAAGGCAGAACCAAAGGCAGAACCAAAGGCAGAACCAAAGGCAGAACCAAAGGCAGAACCAAAGGCAGAACCAAAGGCAGAACCAAAGGCAGAACCAAAGGCAGAACCAAAGGCAG
>Ga0075125_10000105_pt1 | contig 32185 bp, 49 predicted proteins | sample AntAceMetag02UKN_FD_69810 | JGI IMG/M metagenome (GOLD analysis project Ga0075125, IMG submission 69810) | Saline lake microbial communities from Ace Lake, Antarctica - Antarctic Ace Lake Metagenome 02UKN | ecosystem: Environmental > Aquatic > Non-marine Saline and Alkaline > Saline | place... | reverse complement strand
GAGTATGTTTTGTATGCTCCAAAGTTAGTTTCTTGCACTCGTGGGTCATGGACTCCGGATTATCGGATATATACTAAATCAGTACCGACCAAAACAGACATCAAGCTCACTGTGCAGACACGGGTATGTCGGTTGCAGGAGTTGACGCCTATGGAGAGGATAATGAGCAGTGGCATCGAACGTTCTCATTTGTTGGATGTGTACGATAGAGTGGATAATGAACACAGGAGATTTCGGGAATACTGGAACGCCCTCTACACCAAGCCACGCAAGACGGCTGATGGGAAGGGGTATGTCTGCTACCCATACGACAGTAACTATCCTGATGGATGGAGTTTCGACATTGAGTTGGATGGTAGCACTGAATACAAAGGCTTACCGCTCACAATCCACGCTAATTGCATGGTGGAGGTGAGGAATTGGACAAAGGAGATGATATGAGTGAGAAAATAACGATAACAAGAGAAGAGCAACTTTCGGAATGGGTAAAAGGAAATTCTCTGCATAATATTAATACCGATGAGTGTTGTCCTGATTTTTCTTGTTGTAGAGGAAAAGAGTTTATAGCTGATAAGCCAACAAGAATAGAATTTCAAAGGGCATATCTTTCTAAGGATGAGGGGAAAGTAAACGCAATGCTTATGATGTTTTTATCAAGCGCACTGTCATCTTATAAAGAAAAGGTATATATTACGGGAGAAACGCAGGAAGGTGGGTTGCAATGAGTGAGAAAATAACGATTGGACCGCCGACAGAAACCGTGCTATTCGAGACAAACAAAATAGTTAAGAAGCAGAACGCACTCATCAAAGAGCTTGTCGATGCGTTGGAAAAAGCGCACGAACTATACTGCTCATACGATGTGATGCAACACTTTAACGATAGCGAGCTTGTTGATTGCCGATTCATTGACCAAGTACTCGCCAAGTTCAAGGCATTCAAGGAGGGGAATGCTGACCCCGAGAGCGGTGATAGGCAGACGATATGTGAGCCAGATGTGTGTCCAAATTGTGGAAGCACATATACCGTACCAACAAGAACTAAACAGTTTCAAAAGTTTGGTCATAGAGACTGTCTTGATTGCGATACCGTATATAACCCAGACACCGATAACGCAGGAGGGGATGATGAATAAGAAAGTAAAACATAAGTGTGAAGCTAATGTTAGTGATGGTTGGGCGCAAGGTTGTCATAAATGTGGCGTTACCGCCAAATATGTCCGTGACGGTAAATGGTATTGCAAGCGACACGACCCAGTAGCTATAAAAGAAAGGGAGAAAAAGCGTGATGAGAAGTTTAACAAGATGTTTGAAGCATCACAACAAAGAACACATCGCCGAGAGGTTGAAATTGCCTATTGCAAAAACATGACCACAAATGAACTCGAAGCTGGGATTAAATGATTACAGTCATTAAAATATACACAGCAACATGTGGAAATTGTCCATATTCCAGAGAACTTATGAATTTTTATGAATGCACATTTCACAATTGTAATATAGTAAAATCAAAAACATTGTCATTCAGGTGTATAAATCATCCACACTTAAAAAGGAGAATCAAATGAAAATGTTTATGCTTTGTTTATCTGTTTTGTTTATATTTGCTTGTGAAGGACCGATTGGACCGGAAGGCTTAAAGGGAATTCAAGGTGAGCCATGTGAATTAATAATTCCATCTATCACTGGGACATGGATTGATCCAAATGTTACAGGTGATAAGAAAGTAGGTTTGATCTTCTTTGCTGATGGGACAGCAATGGTTGGATATCTGTTATATAAAGATTCCGATTTTCTGGGTCATATTCCTCTTTACAGATATACATATGATGAAGAAGAGCAAGTGGGATATCTGAAACAAGGTGATGATTTTTACAAAACAGGGAAGAAATTCACAGTAGTATCTGATTCTTTGCTATATGAAGGCAGAGTTTTTTATAAGGAGCAGTCCAATGAAATTATGTGATGATTGCCACAAAGAAATGGAGCTTGAAGAACGAACACTTATCCGACATAAGTATTTACAATCTAATAAATATAATCCACATACACCAATTCATAAAATCGTTTGCAATGAATGTGCAGAGAAATATAGACCACTAACTGTAAGGGGGTGATAACTCATGAATGGGACTAAAAATCCCATGTTGTGTTCGTGAAATTTTTACTTAGTATTGTGCTGGGATTTGGTTCATGGGTGGGCTGAGTTCCAGCTTTAAAAAAAGATTGGAGAAAATAGGGAGATGTCAGATTATCATGAACTTATGGAAATGAAAAAAATAGAACAGCAGTTTATTGGGTTGGCAATAGATGATGCTCGAAGACTTCAAGATTCACAACCAAAGATAGTTAAACTTACAAAATTTACTGCTGAACAAATTGCGATAAGAAAACTCATTGAACTGTTGGCTGATGTAAGAGTAAGAATTAAAGAATTAGAGCGCAAATAATTTAAAAAAAGATTGGAGAAACAAATGGATGAAAATGATGGTATTCAACTCGAAAGAAAGCATGAGCATATAACAGTTATTGAAAAAACAGATGCATCTAAAATAGCTGAACTGCAGAAAAAAGTCGCTGTTCTGGAAGAAAAAGTCAAGAATGCTGGGAAGACTAATGGTAAAAAATCCTAATCCAACTCTCACTGAAATATATGGGAGATTTATTAAAGTAATAAACAAGGCTCTAACGTCAGCCAAAGAAGCTAAAGAACAGATGGATGAAGTTAATAAACTGTTGGAAGAATGGGAGAAAAATGAAAAAGAAATGTAGTCCATCAGGCATTGATTACTATGCAATTTGTGAGCAATGTCAGTGGTTTTGTGCTGCCTGTTGTGGGAATCCATTATTTAAGCAGGAGTTTAATGGCAGCCCGATCACAGAACCGATATGCTTCAAACACTTCGCAGGAGACACTCTGCTTCCTGTCAGGGCAATGAAACTCATGCAGTTGGCTGTTGATATGCAAACACAGTATAATGTCCTTAAAAGCCGTATATTGGGTAAATTCACAGAATCTGACAGTATGCTGGAGTTCTTTGGGAAGGAGTCAAGAAAATGAAAAGAATCTGTAAGAATTGTCGATTCAGAGTTCATGGTGAGGCTATAAATTTTTGTAGGAAAAAGGATTATAATTTCATTGGGAATCAGATACTCACATTGTCTTGTGAATGTTTCGAGCCGGTAATTGAGGATTCTGGGCACTGTCTTATTATGCAGGATATTAAATATCTTGATACTTTAAAACAGCAGAATTTCTTCGAGGTTTGTCAGGAATGTGAGTACTATTCACGACCAAAAGGGTTTAGAGATAACTTTATTTGTAAGCAAAAGACACCACTTGATCGGGTCATTTCTGTAACATTCTTAGAACCAAAATGCATTTTTCATGTAATAAAAAGTAATAATATTGATGAAAATATAAAAAATATTGTTACAAAACTACTCAATGAAAATAAAAAAAACAAGGCAAAAATAGCCAAAATCACCGATATACTGCTCTAAATGTTACAACTTGTTACAAATCAGTTTAATAAAAACAATAACTTACAGAGGTCTGTTACAGAATGTTACAGAATGTTACAAATAAAATAGGTACTTATCTCTATTATATATATATATTTACTAAGAATAATATATATATATGTAACAGAATCTGTGTATTTATACACTCCTATGTGAGTAACTCTGTATATTTATTTCTATCATTCCTCATGTATATATATGTGTTGTTTTTTCTGTTACATTGTTACACATTTAAAAATAATTCTTGTAACTTTTATTATATTAACATACTTATAGAAGAAAAAAAGTGTAACATTCTGTAACATCTTGTAACAGAATGACTATAACTTTATAATAAACATAGTATTAAACTTGTTACACTAAAAATACTTGTATTTTACAGAATATTATGTTATTATTTTATGTATGGAGCAAATCTCCTTGTTTCATATTTTCTTCATTCAGTTCTTCTGGAGTCTCAGATGCTGACACTGGGACTCCATAAATAATTAGAGGAGCAAATGGCAAAGAAGAAAAAAAACATGACTCCGAAAATGAAACGATTCTGTGATCTCTATTTAACCTCTTCAATGGGTAATGCAACCGATGCCGCAAAACGTGCCGGGTATTCAAAAAAAACTGCTTATTCTATTGGTCAAGAAAACCTGAGTAAACCTGAAATAATAAAATACATAGAAAAACGCAGAGCTAAATTTGAAGAACTATTTATGCAAGATGTTTTTGATGTGATGAATAAAAACAAAACAATATCAGATTTTAACATGAAAGATTTGTATGATGAAAACTCAAACCTAATTCCAATATCGGAATTACCGAGAGATATTGCCTATGCGATCAGTTCAACAAAAACGATCAGGAAAAAAGATGGTGAAGAATATGACACTATTGATGAAATAAAAGTTGAAGGAAAATCAAAAGCATTAGCTGAACTTGGTAAGATGAAAAAACTTTATGAAGAATACACTCCACAAGAAGTTATTATTAAGATAGGTTATCCTGATGAGAAAAAAGAAGAATGACAACATATAGATTTGAATTCAATAGAAAAGGAGAAATCAATCCAGTATATGATGAATTTTTATTTAATGAAACACCAATACAGATATTTTTTGGTGGATCAAGTTCAGGTAAGTCATATTTTCTTGCTCAAAGACTTGTATGGGATTTAATACAAGGGGGAAGAAACTATCTTGTATTACGTAATGTTGGAGTATCAATTCGAGACTCGGTATTTAAAGAAGTAAAAAAATGTATTATAAAATGGGGATTAATAAAACATTTTAAGATAAATGAAACAGATTTTAAGATCACATGCAAACTAAATGGCTATCAGGCAATGTTTAAGGGGCTTGATGATGTCCAGAAAATAAAATCAATCACTGCTGATGTTGGAAATGTGACTGATTTATGGTATGAAGAAGCAACTGAGTGCAAGCGTGAAGATTATATCGAGCTTGGAAGACGAACGAGAGGTGATGACGGAAAAGGGAAAATAAAAAGAGAAATATTTAGCTTTAATCCCATGTTTAAAACAAGTTGGATATACAAAGAATTTTTCAAAGGGTGTTTTGATGATGATGATAAACTTTACAAAGATGATAAGAAATTAATATTAAAAACGACATATAAAGATAATAATTATTTAACACAACAGGACGTAAATAGACTTGAAGCATTAAAAGAGAATGAAGAAGATAGATATTCATACGAAGTTTATGTGCTTGGTAACTGGGGTGTGCTTGGTGAACTTGTATTTACAAACTGGATTAAAGAGGATTTAAGTGATATACTTGGTCAATTCGATAATTATAAGAATGGACTTGACTTTGGATTTTCAAATGACCCTACTGCTGGGATAAGGTCTGCAAAACGTGACAATATAATATATATTACTCATGCATTTGGTGGACTTGGTATGGTAAACACTGTCATTGCAGAGAACATCAGAGAAACATTGCCATTGACTGCTAAAGGAATGAGTAGTGAGGAAAAGATTATTGGAGATTGTGCTTCCTCAAAAGATATAGAAGATTTAAGACTTAATTATGGCATTAATATCTATCCATCAATAAAAGGGGCTGGTTCAGTAAATTATGGTATTAACTGGCTGAAACAATACAAGATTATTATTCATTATGAACTTCAGGATGTAATAAATGAGTTTCAATTATATCAATGGACAAAAAATAAAGATGGAGATGTATTGAATATCCCGATTGACAAGTTTAACCATTGGATCGATGCATTGAGGTATGCCTGGAGTGAGCAGATATTAGAGATAGAAAACGAACATATTAATCCAGCAGATTATGGAATATTCGTGTAAACAAAGGAGTAAATCATGGCTGAGAAACAGGAAAAAATAATCGATCAGATTCTTGCATTGACTGATGTTGCGGCAATCATCAAGGAACTCACAAAAGATGATGAATATCTCAAGGATGCTGAGACTAATCAGAAGCAATATGATGGAGATCATAAGATTCTCTTGAGACCTGACAAAAAGGTGGGAAAGGATGACAAAGTAAAGGATGTTCCTGTTGCCAGATTAGTTGCTACATTCCAGAAGGTTATCACAAGTCTTGCTGTTGCATTTCTTGTCGGGAAACCAGTCAAGTATGTTCTTGATTCGGAAGAAAACACTGAAGAAGCATTCAAACAGATTGAAGGAGTATTTGATGCTAATAAGATTCAGTATTTTGATAGGAAACTTACAAGAACAACCATGATTGAAACCAGAACTGCTGAATTGTGGTATGCTAAGAATGAGACTTTCGATGAAGAGAGTCCTGTCCCTGACACTGACCCTGAATATATCGGCTCGCAGATTGGAGTTATGCTCCTGTCTAATAAGCTGGGATATCATATCTATCCACACTTTGACCAATATGGAAACATGGATGCTTTCACAGTTACATATGACATGGAACAGTTTGATACAGAGAAGAACGCTATTGCAACAGTTTCAAGAGTGGATGTTTATACTGCTGAGAATTTTGTGTTCTATTTCAAAGAAGGAGATGCATTCAAACTGTTGGAAACAAAGCCGAATCAGTATGGCAAGATTCCAGTTATATATTATGAGCAGGAACAGGCAGAATGGAAGGATGTTCAGTCACTGATTGAGAGATATGAAGACCTGATATCAAATCATGCAGATGAAAATGACTATTATGCCGCTCCTATGATTAAAATAATGGGGAAATTGATTGAGCCGCCTGATAAAACCCAGACAGGGAAGATGTTGCAATTTGCTGGTGTTCCTTCTCCGGATCAGAAGAAACTTGAATATGGTGATGCATCATATCTGACATGGGATCATGAGCCGGTATCACTGAAGTTGGAACTCGATAATCTCAAAGACTTGATATTCTCAAATACACACACACCTGATATCAGTTTCAATTCAGTGAAAGGACTGACATCCATAAGTGGTATTCTACTCAAAATGCTGTTTTTCGATGCAAGACTGAAATCATTCAATCATCAAGAAGTGTTTGGAGAAGGATTCACAAGAAGATTAAATCTGGTGAAAAAGATGCTTCAATTCACATCAGTTGCAAGTGAAGAAAGTCTTCAGGCTGTGGTTGCTACTCCACAATTCCAAGACCCGACTCCACAGGATATCGCTGAAACCATCACAACACTGTCTGAAGCATTGGCAGGAGAACCTATCATGTCAGAAGATACTGCTCTCAAAAATAATCCATATGTGACTGATATTGCAGAGGAAAAGCTGGAGATGGAAAAAGACAAACAGAGCAAAGAAACTACTGAAGGATTTGAAGCCGGAAGTTTTGATGCTGAATAACCAAGAAATTGTCAATCGAGCAGTCAGAATGATAATAAAGTTCAGGGCTGAGAAAAAATATGAGAAATCTGATGAACTTAGAGACATATTAAAGAAAGATAATGTTACGGTTCAATATCACAGGGATGGTTCTGTCTCATGGAAATATAAACATAGTTTTTGGCAACATATAAATAATACCTGAGTGCCTTGTTCCTTTCAGGCGACCTCATATGGATAGTCCGCCGAAGCTGTCCATTTCGCCATATTAGCAAGGCACTTAAAAAAAGACTTGACTTGATATGAATCATAATATATAATACATACACAACACTGAAAGGAGACCATGATGGGAAAACCAAAAACTCCAGCAGGAAGAAGAACAACACTGACATCAGCACAGGTGAAGAAGCTGACTGGCAAGATTAAGACTAACAAACTCACCTTCCCGGATAATTCCAAAGACAAAGGCAAAGAAGCAATTGACAACCTTGCAGATGCAACAAAGAAAGTTGATGCATCTAATTCCGATCAACTCCACATCAACAATGCCAAAGCAAAGCTGGGTGAATTCTTTAATGCATGGAAGAAATCAGATCACAATCTCATGGCATCACTCACAAATAAATCATGGCTTTTAGACGGTCATCCATTATTCAATGCTGATGGCTGGATCAATTCACATCTCGGTTTCCTGAAACCAATGTCATGGGAGATTGGAGAACCTGTCAGGATTGGTGAAGCAATGATGCAGTTCCCCGTCAAGGCGAAAATCAAACAAGGTGATGGAACAGTTGCTCCCTGCCTCATGAATATTAATATGCTATGTGAAACTGGTGCATATAATCCATCACTTGAAGGGACTTGGGGAGTGAATCCTGTCTCTGTCATGCAAATGAACTGGAATGTAAAATGATAACATGCAAGGATTGTCCATATTGGAAGAGTTCGTCAGAAGAGCAACCATATAGTCAGAAATGGTGGGGGGAATGTTGGGCAAATCCACCAATAAGCGAGGTTACCACAACATCCAAAGCAAATTACACACCAGTACAAGTAACATATCGTCCTGAGACTCAATCTCATGACTTCTGCATGATTCCGAATCAGCATAATCCAAGCATATTCAAACAAGAGGAAATCAAACCATAATATTACTTATATGTATAATTATAATAGTTGCCTGTTACTTCATTGGAAGGAAAATGACATGATAGTATCGATAACTGAGAAGAAAAGCGAAACAGAAGATGAATTCTGTCTGTATGAGTTTGATTGGTGTGTCGGAGTAAAAGAGAATGGTAAACTCCGGGAAATTGAGTTCAGGAATAATAAAACATCAAAGAGTATGACAGTTACAATTAAGAAGACGACTAATATTGATATTACCACAGAAAATGGAAACAAAGTCATGGCTCTTTCTGTTAATAAGGAATAACCTAATGCTTCTTGATTATGAATATAAAAGGCTGAATGAAGCACAGATTATCTCTAAGAACAGAGAGATGATAAAGATATTTAAGAATCTTGAGACTGAATTGGCAAAACTTGTCAATCAGGCAAAGATTAAATATCCAAGTGACTTCACTCAGCGAAACTTTTATAAATTCAATCGGAATCTTGAACTTAAAGTCAAAGCTGTGCTGGCTGAATACTCTGAGAATGCTCTGACATCTATTGACAATGGTGTGAGGTCTCAATGGACACTTGGGAATGACAAGAATGATGATATTATTGGTCAGGTCTCAAGATATACCACAAATGCAAAGCCAGCTATCCTTGCAGAGATGCAGGGACTGAATCTTGTTGCACTTGATCAATTCATCAAAAGGAAACAAAACGGTCTGAATCTCAGTCAAAGAGTTTGGAATTACACAAACACTCAGAATCAGGAACTGCTTGAGACATATCTTGCATCAGGCATCACAAGAGGCAGGTCAGCGCAGAAAATCTCTCAGGATGTCAGGCAATTGCTTAATGATCCTGAAAAACTGTTCAGAAGGGTCAGAGATAAGGATGGGAAGCTGGTTTTAAGCCAATCTGCGAAGGCTTATCATCCCGGTAGGGGAATATATAGGTCATCAGCAAAGAATGCTCGTAGACTGGCGGCAACAGAAACTAACATGGCATTCCATAACAGTGATTTCCTGAGAAGACAGAAACTTCCATTTGTGAAAGGGATATTAGTTAAACTGTCAGCAAGTCATCCGAGACCGGATATCTGCAATTCTATGGTCGGAGCATATCCGAGAGGTTATATATTTGAAGGGTTTCATGCACTATGTATTTGCTTCACAACCACTCTGATGTATTCCAGAAAAGAGGTTGCAAGATATCTAAGAACAGGTGAGTTGGATAAGAGACAATATATTAGATCGATTCCGAAACCGGCAACAGCATATATAAAAAAGCATACTCCAGCATTCAATAAGATGAAGAACAAACCATATTTCCTTGAGAAGAACTTCACAAAAGATTTTAAACTGAGGAAGAAAAAATAAGTGATTGATAGTGTTGACCAAATAGCAAGAGACAGCAATCCAGAAATAGTTCATGACATAATAATGACATATAGATGCCCAACATTTTGTATAACAACAAGAGTAATTAAAGCATACAAGCAAAGTGTAGGACCAGAATATCTCAGTAAATTAACATTAAATAAGGAGAACCACAATGATTGTATATTATATTGAAAAACTAATGAACTATTATGGATGGTATAAAATGCCTCGTTATTATATTTATAAAGTTCAGGATAATGGACATGAAAATCGATGTGGACTCCCCGGACTTCCATATATTTATATGTATTATGAAATGTTAAAATATACGTCAGTGTTGGATCGTTTAAAAATTAAATATCGTATTGAAAAAATAGAAATACAGGCAAAAGGGGAAATTTATCGTTTTCATTAAGGAGGGTAGAAAATCTAACTAAAAGGAAAGAGGCATCAGGTTGGGAAAGGTGCAACGTTGCTTTCAATATTATTCTCAAGCGGCAACACCTCCTTTCAGTTAAATGAGGGTTGGAGTGCCCTCCTTAATAATATAATATAACTTCTAAATAAAAGGAGAACCAAACAGTGGAAATTAATAAAAGGATGAAAGCTGAATTTAAACCATACTGCATTGAAATATATGTGGAGTCTGACAGAGAAGAAAAAGACATTGAAGCAATTTTTAAATATGCGAATAGATATATCAGCCAAAACACACATATTCTTGCTTCAATCATAAATACCATGAAAAACATAATAAATACCTTTAATATCGTTGACTAACAAAAGGAGAAACCATGAGAAAGACACGAATTGCAGTCACATGCCTTGAAGGAATGGATAATTTCCTTCAATGGATCGAACCACTTCAGAAGTATTATGAAATCAAGGTATATATTATCAGAAGCAATGATGATGTTATCAGAGCAGTTGGTTTTGCAGATGTGATATGGTGTGAATGGGCAAATGAGTCAGCTATGATGATAACCAAGTATCTTGAAACAACAAAGAACAAACATGACAAGAAAGTTATTGTCAGACTCCATTCCTATGAAGCTCTTGCAGGATATCCCAGAGAAATAAAATGGGATTATGTCAATCATGTTATTTATGTTGCAGATCATATTAAGGAAATAATCAATACATTCCATAATGAGATGAATATCAATAACAGAATCACAAATACAGTTGTTCCTAATGGCATTGATATCTCTGATATTGTGCTGAACAAAGAGACCTCTGGAAAGAAAATCTGCTCTGTTGGGGCAATATCTCACAAGAAAAATCCTGCAATGCTATTCCAGATATTCAGAGCATTGATTGACAAAGACGATGAATTCAAACTGCATGTTGCCGGAGCATATCAGGAAGCCAGATATGAGATATATATCAACCATATGATTAGAGAGCTCGATCTTGTGGGAAAAGTTGTGATGCATGGCAATGTCAAGGACATGAACAAGTTCTATGCCGACAAGGATTTTTTCTTGCTCACATCAGTCCATGAAGGTCATAATGTTTCGGCTATTGAAGCAATGGCAAGGGGAATTGAGCCAGTGATTCACAATTTCTATGGTGCTGACAAGCAGTATGATGGCGTCATGAGATTCAATACTATTAAGGAAGCTGTTGACAGATTTATTGCTGGTGGGCTGACAGAGAAAGAGTTCAACAGACAGTATATCATCAACAAAGGTTGGACTCAGGATGTTCAGGTCAAGGCTTTTGCTAATATCATTGAAACAACACTTGGAAATGTTATTGCCGGAGATACAGAATGATGACCTATCAACTGACTGCACTGGGAGTGGTTCTTGTTCTGTATTTCTTCTCAATAAGCTGGAGACTGAGATGGACTGAGTTCAAGATGAACATTGCATCTGAAGTCCTGTTGGCAATCGATGCATATGTATCTCAGGCTGGATATGCAAGGAAAGAGAGAAGAAGATTCGAAAGAGGTTGGGTTAGGGATGTAGAACTCAGGAAAGACTATGCGAAAAGGATCGTGTCATGACTGAAAAAATAAAACCTATGAAAAATGGTGTATTCGCTGGAGATTATATTATTTATGTTTGCCATAAATGCAAAAATATTGAACATCCACCTCCTCAAATAACTTGTGATATATGTGGAACAACATTTACAATGTATTCTGGTGAAATAGGCAAAGAATATAATTATAATGACTTTGCAAAGGAATAATTATGACAAAAGTATGGAACTCGATCTGGGATAATTATAAGAATCTATCAACAGAAAGAATCATGGATGAGCCTGCTGGAAGCACTCAGAGAGTGGAGTTTGTTGAACTGTTAATGAAACATATTGATCTGAAAGGAAAGTCTGTTTTGGAAGTTGGAACAGGAACAGGTCAATACAGCATAGAACTGGGAAAACATGGTGCTAATTGCACAGGGATTGACATTGAACAGGGAAGTATTGACCTTGCGAAAAGGATTGCTAGTGACATGGAAGTTGAGAACTGTAATTTTCAGAAATATAATTTATTTGAGTGCAAGAAATCCAACAATTATGATATTGTTTTCAGCATGGGAACTGTTGAGCATTTTAATCAGCATGAAATAATTGCTATGTTTAAAAAGATGGCTGAGATTGGGAAATATGTTATTGTTGGAGTCCCATATTCAGGGTCTCATGCATATATGTTTGCGAAAGAAATGTCAATAGCAAAGGAAACATGGGAATATGGAGTTGAGAATGATTTCTGGAGTTTGCATGAACACTTCCGCAAGTCAGGCATTGAACCAATTCATGAGGAAACTATTGGCTTGGTCTCTGAAGCAATGTATCTTAAGAGAGTGAATCATGCACTTATTCCGGTTCAGATCGCAATCAATGAGCGGAAAAAGAAAGAAGGCAAACCATTTGGAAGCTGGCTCATATCAATAGGGGAAAGCTGATGAAACTTCATCTTGGTTGTGGAATGAATTATTTGGATGGTTGGGTGAATATAGATGTCATGGACAATGCGAAAGTTGATATACACTCTCAAATTGAAGACTTGGATTATCCAGACAATTCAATAGATGAAATTCTGCTGATGGCTGTTTTTGAACATTTCCCCCGCCATGTTGCAATAATGCAACTCCGTAAATTTTATAAGTGGCTCAAGAATAAAGGAATAATCAATGTTTTAGTTCCTGACTTCTGGGGAACTATTAAGAAAATGCAAGAATCAAAAAGCGTAAGAGAGCAACAGTTCTGGTACAGGCATATTTTCGGTCCGCAGGATACAGCTCAATTCGGCACACACTATGATGGGTTTGATGTTAATAAAATGTTATGGATGTTTCAAATAGTTGGATTCAATGAAGGTAAATATATGATGTTTGAACAGTGGCCGAATATAAGTTTCAGGGGCATCAAAGACAAGAAAATCAAGTCTGATGCTGATGCGGAACGTGATATTATTGATTATATGGCTACTTATGAAGCTAAAGTTGAAGGTGGAACATTATTCAAGGCATGGATGGATTCAATGGGACTGAAAGCTGAAAAACCAGATACACCAATATTTGACACTCAATTTGTAAAGGGGAAAGTTGATGACAATAGCAAGAGAAACACTCGTAGATGAAGCAATCAAAACAAGAATCCTTCCCGGCAAGAAAACTATTCTGTATGTTGGAATCAAATATGATTATGGAAATCCAGAGTGGGGATTGAGTTATGAGCATCATAATTTTTACAAGACATTCTTTAATATGGGATATTCCATGATATATTTTGATTATATGAAATTATATCAAATATATGGAGCAGAGGAAATGTCAAAGATGTTGGAAGAAGCAGTTTATTATTACAATCCTGATCTAATGTTCTATTTCCACTTTCATGACTGGATTGACAAAGATGTGTTGAAGAATCTGCCTGTCAAGAAATACATCTGGAATGCCGATGATTCATGGAGATATGAGGCAGAAGAGCCTGTCTGGAGTCTATTTGATACAATTATCACAACTGACACTCCGAGTCACGAGAAACGGCTATCTGCAGGATACAATTCTGTCCTGAGTGAATGGGCTTGCAATCCTTTGTTATATCGTGATATGGGTCTGGAAAGAATATATGATGTGTCTTTCATTGGTAGTAAACACAAAGGCAGAGAAGAATTTATTACGAAACTCAGAGAATCCGGTATTGATGTGAAATGTTTCGGGAAAGGCTGGGGAGATACAGAAAGAATCTCTCAGGCTGGACTGATTAAGATATATAATCAGAGCAAGATTGTATTGAATTTGTCAGCCGCTTCATCAGGAGTTCAGAAGATTCAGGTGAATGCCAGAGATTTTGAAGCTACTGGATGCGGTGCGTTGCTGTTGACGCAGGACAGTCCGGCGATCAGGGAATGTTTCACTGATACCGAATTTATAACGTATAATACTATTGATTTGACGATTGAAAAAATAAAATATCTGCTTGAGTTTGAAGCCACGAGGAAAATGATAGCCAAAGCCGGTCACGCGCGCACTCTCAAAGATCATACATACATAAATCGATTCAAAGCTATTGAGGGGCTGACATGAAAATTGGAATACTTGGAGCAAATGGATTTCTCGGACAGGCACTGTGCAAACAGTTCCCAGATGCTGTTCAGATAACGAGAAACACGTACAGAGATCATGTTCATGAGGAAGTATTTGATGTCTTTATTAATGCAAACGGAAACAGCAGAAAGTATTGGGCTGAAGAACATCCGAACAGGGATTTTGTTGAATCAGTTGTATCTGTTATGAACACGTTTGCGGATTTTAAAATCAAGAAATACATTTATATATCATCATCGGACGTATATGGTGATTCGTTTTATGGGTTTCATAAGAAACTTGCAGAGCAGATTGTCAAAAAGAATTCCAGTAACTATATAATCCTGAGATGTTCTGCGATGATAGGTGAAGGCATGAAAAAAGGTGTTGTGAAAGACTTAATTGATGAAACTCCACTCTGGTTGACAAGAGATTCAGAGGTTCAATTTATCACTGTTAATGCTGTTGCTGAAGCAGTCATAAATATAATATGGGCGGGTACTCATAATGATACAATAGATATTGGTGGGGAAAAAGCTGTTTCTATAAATGAGATAGCAGAAATTCTTGGTGTAAAATATACAGTGAGACCGGATGCACTTACTTATAGACGTTGGATAGGGGCAGGAAAACTTTCCAATATATATCCAGTCAAAACATCAAAACAATACATACAGGAGTTTGCTAATGAAAGAATGGACAAATCCGTATAATCCTTTCAACTCAATGAAAGTATTAATGTATCCAGAACAGTTGCAAGGCTGTGCAGATGGCAACTTCATGCCGCCGATAGTGGCTGATACCGATCCGACAAATAAATGTAATTACAACTGTATTTGGTGCAATGCAGTTGACACAATGGCTGGCAAGAAACACACTATGACAGAGAAACATCTACTTGATCTCGCGGATTTTTACAAGGAGTGGGGAATAAAGTCAACATGTGTTGCCGGAGGTGGCGAACCATTAATGAATCCGGCATTTAACAGTTTCCTTGAACGATTACACAAGAATGGGATTGAGATTGGAGTTATCACAAATGGCTCACTAATGACCGATGAACACATTGAAACGATTGCCAGAACAGCGAGATGGTGTGGATTTTCAATGGATGCTGGATATGAAGACACATATATGAAAGTAAAAGGAATTAAACATTGGGGATTTGCTAATGTTCTTGATAACATAAGCAAGCTCAGATTAAAAGTTGATGAATTGGGAACAAATTGTGACATTGCATATAAATATTTACTTCATCCATTAAATGCAAATGAAATATATCAAGCAACAAGACTTGCAAAGTTATATGGCGCACATGACTTTCATCTCAGACCAGCTTGCACTGATAACATAACAACAGATGAACCACAGCTTGAATATAGTTCCGATGACTTGATAAATATTGAGAAGCAGATTACTGAGAGCATGAAGCTGGAAACAAAGAATTTTCATGTGTATGGAGTCAGGCATAAATTTAATCCGAATCTTAAAAGAAAAGTTAATTTCAAGAAGTGCCGGGCATTGCCACTCTTAGCAACATTCGGAGCAGATGGGAATGTGCATCTCTGTTTCGATATGAGAGGTAATAAAGATTTAATTCTCTGCAAGCATGACCCTGATGTGAGAGAGATATTGAAAGTCTGGGGCAGTGAATTCCATAAGGATATGATGAACAACATCGATCCTCAACAGTGTCCAAGATGTACGTTTGGAGCATACAATGAAATAATCGAGAAAGTGTTTATTGAAGACAAGATGTGTAGGAGGCATATATGAAAATATCGATTATCATCCCAGTTTATAATGGAGAAGAACATATTCTCAACAGAACAAAAGAACTCATGCCATATCTGGATAAGGAAGCTGAATTCATATTCGTTAATGATGGTTCTACTGACAGGACTCTTGAACTGTTATTTGGACTGAAAAAAGACTGTAAGCATCTTGATGTCTCAGTTGTATCTTATTTAGAGAACAAAGGTCAATTATATGCAAGGAAATTTGGCGTTGAACTTGCAAAGTATAGTGATATTCTCATGACTGATATTGACGATCCATTCTCATTCTCATATCTTGAAGGACTGAAGTTTGATCTTGACTCAAAGTTACCGGACACAATGATTACAATTCCGAAACAAATATTTGTCAATGGAAAGCCAAATGGAGTTGTTTGGAATATTCCTCAATATCTCAATCCAGAGCAGTATGTTGTCAGTCAGTTTGTTAATCACTCCGGGCTTGTTGCGATTAATAATACAATTCTCAAAAAAGAGATGGTTATTAAAGCAATAACAGAAGTACAGAAAATGTTGGAAGGAATAGGTGTTAAGAGACTTGATTATGCAGAAGACAGCCTGACAGCCAATATCATGATTCAAGAAGGTTTGGTGAAGTATATATTCCCTTCAACAGTATATTCAGTGCCTTATACGCTGGATAATCAGAACAGCATTTCAAAAGATAGATCAAAGACAATGAGAGATATGCCTGTCCTGATTGCAAATGCGTATTATCAGATATTCTCACAGTATGAAAAAGAAGATGTAGAACTGAAAGATAGAATGAGACAGACGCACGAGGATATTTGTAAACTGAAATATGGAGATGATGCGAAGAAGTTCATGCAGGATGTTGACAAGTATGTTGCAAGAATGGTGAAGTATTATGGTTGAGATAACATGCAAGCAGTGTGGGGCAAAGAGAATGGTATCACCATCAAGAATAAATCAAAAATATTGTAATAAAAAATGTTTTTCATTATTTCTTAAAAAACCACCTGTCTCAAGAAATTGTTTATACTGTGGAAAAATATTTAAAGTTAAATATGCATCGATACCAAATAAATATTGTTCAAAGAAATGTCAAATGGAATCTATGTGGAAGAAGCCAGTAAAAATAAGATGCAAGGAGTGTGGGATTTTATTTGAAGCAAAGAACAGAAACTGCAAATTATGTATCAAATGTAAACAAATAAAAATAAAGATATATGGGAGTGACTACTATAAAAACAAAGTGAATCATAAATATAAAATAACTTGCAAGCAATGTGGAAAAACAAAAAAAGTACCATATATAAGCAGAAATCAGCCGTTCTGTTCTAAAACATGTTTTTCTGATAGTATCAGAATGGACAAGGTGAAAATAATATGTCAGCGGTGTGGGGAGGAAAAATATGTATCAGCATCAAGAAAAAACATGAGTTTCTGTTCTAAACAATGTGCCGACAAAAACAAAATAACAAGAATTATCAAGAGGTGTAAATACTGTAATAAAACATTTACAGTAGTTCCCTCAGAAATAAAAAGAGGCGGGGGTAAATTTTGCTCACCAAACTGTTATTCGGATTATATAAGAGAAAATCCACAAAGTCCACAACTACATGTAGCATATAACAAGCGAGCATGCAAGTGGTTTAATCAGTTTGACAAAACAAATAATACACTTGGGCAACATGCGGAATCAGAAAACAAAAAAGGTGAATATAGGACACTTGGATATCACCTTGATTATATAAACCATGAGCATAAAATGATTATCGAATGGGACGAACCATATCATTGGAGAAACAAAAAACAAATTAAAAAAGACATTGCTCGGCAATCCAAAATAATGAGACAGTTTCCTAATTATTGGTTTGCAAGACTAAAGCAAGAGGATAATCCGAGAATATATTCAATAACTGACATTCAAGTAATTGCATTTGCACAGAAACAGAATAATAACGAACAGTGTGATGGATTAGCATCACAATCATTTCAACCATCATTCGCATTTTAACAAAGGAGAATAACAATGGAAAAGCTATTTACGAAAGAATCAGTGTCAGAAATTCTTAGTGAATCTATCCCAACAGAAAAACAATTCAAGAAAATATTCCCCGAAGCATTTCAAATAATGGGAGAATGGAGATTATCTGAGTCTGACTTGAATAGATATATTGAAGCACATAAACATCCGAAAGAATTTATAAGAACTGAACTTGATTTCTTACACATGACACCTGAATATGAAGCCGCAGATGAAACTGATAAAATGTTTCTTGAAAGTGCTATTACTATTAAGTGGTATAATAAAAAGAGCTTAATAGAAAAACTTGCTAACTTAATATTGTTACATCCTCAGGATATAAGCAAAGATTTTATGTTTGCATTAAAAAAAGAATGGGATATAAAGTATGATATGCCTTATCCTGCTGGATTATATCCAAGTGTTAAAAAAATAGACATTGAATTGAATTATATTTAAATAACTTGACAATAACGAAAAACTTTAATATTATGATGGTGATATGTTAAAACAAAATAAAAACATTCCTTCTATGTTATTAATAAAAAATGTGAGGAATCTATGTGAAAAATCTGGCGAGATACGCAATGAAATAAACAGACCCTTTTATGGTGAAATTAATATTGTTATACAAGCTGGAAAACCAGTGTATATTAAGAGGTCTGAGACCATAAAATAATATTATAATCTGAATTATAATTCAAATCATAGTTGGAAAAGCCAAGATGATGTCAATATCTCTTGGCTTTTTTTATGTTTGGGGGCAGTTATGAAAAAACTTTTGATTGTTTTAATGTTGATGATTCTTCCATCAGGTCTCAGGGCTGAACCACCGACAGGAATCACACTTGCTCATGATGTTACATTCCAGCTTGTTACCGGAGACCTGACCTCTTCAGGAGTTCAATACTCAACAATGGATACAACAGGCACTGCGGCGGCAGAACTTGTCTTATTCACCAAATCCATTGACTTGGTTTTCGGAAATCAGAAAACAGCAATTCCTTCTCACAAATTTTTAGTAGACTTATACTTTGACATTAAAGTGGAAATCAGAGCATTGACTGCCACTGGTGATGTGGAATGGAAACCGCAGGCAAGGAATAAGAATGGAACATGGACTGATCTGGCATCTTATGTTGACCTTCCAGATGTTAATACTGTGTTCACTCTCAGCGTATTGAAAGGATATGCAACCACAGCTTCCACTATTGATGAAATTCCACTTGACTTCAGAATATTAATGAAATGTGATGAAACTGACAAAGGAATTGGGAAGGTGAAATCAGGGAGCAATATCAGAGCAATATTCAGAGACATCACATGGGGAGTTCAATAATGAAAATATTAATCCCGATTATATTTTTACTATCCACATTAAATATCCAAGCTGAAACAATTGGTGACTTGAGCAACAGCGAAGTTTATTCTGAAGTTGAAATAGTTGAAGAGCATTTCCATAATTTTGAACGGTTAATTAGCTGTAACCAAAATCCAACTGCGACTGTATTTGCCGATACATCCGGCACTGCTTTTTATACTTATGATTTTACAGCGGCGGCAGATTCAACATTCGGAACAGCATTACAAATACTTGGTGCAGATGATACTCCAATTCGAGCAGGAACGACACAATTTGATTTCCATAAAATTATGATTACAGCAGTAAATTCAAATACGTTATATAAAATGCGGATATATTTTGGTGCAACTGCTTCTGCTGGTGAAATTGCTGGAGATTTTACTGATATATGGTTCAGGGGAGATGATACAAATCCTCAGCAATCAAATCCGATTGAAGTACAGATTATGAGTAAAAGATTCCCGGTAGGTACTTGTGTTTGGGCGGCAATAGCAAATGCGGCAGGAGCACAGACAGCATCATTGGTATTTGCAATACATGAATACTCAGAATAAAAGAGAATAACTCTAAACATTAATCGAAAGGAAACAAAAACCAATGGAAACTCTAATCAAGGAAGCACTCAAAAAAGTAGGTCTTTCTGAGGGTCTGTGGGAGAAAATCAAGGTTACTTCAGCAACTGAAATTGAGTCTGCTGTTGCAAATTTAGTTCGGACTGAGAGGGATGCAAGCATCAGGGAAGCACTGAAGAAAGCAGGGATTCCTGAAGATGAACTTGACAAACATACTCAATCCATTTCAGACAACAGAGTGAGTGAAGCAGTAAAAACTCATGATGATAAACTGAAAGCAGACAAAGAAAAGGAAGATGAAGTGATCCGGCTTGCAGAGGAAGAAGCAAGTAAAAAAGCTGAACTGGAGAAAATCAAGGAGAAGGACAAAGACATGACAACCAATCCTGACAAAGATCAAAGAATTGAACAACTCACAACTCTTGTGGGAACAGTGGTTGAGAATATCACAAAATTGACAGAAACAGTCAATGGTGTTCAAAATAATATGTCAGAGAAGGACAGGATTGCATTTGTGTCTGATGCCCTGAAAGAAGCAAAGATTTCTGAAGACTGGTCTGAATTTGTGACAGAAACTGAACCTGATAAAATCAAGACTCAAATTGAGGGATTGAAAGGTAAGTTTACTACACAGAGACAGATCGATAATGACAAAATCGTTGCTGATGGTGGGACTCCTGCAAAGAGTGCTGGTTCTGACGTATTTGCAGACCAGACAGTTGCTGACTTTGCCAAAAGACAGGCTGGAGAATTAACAGAAGTTGGCGGTCTGGCTTCAAGGCAAGTATTAGCAAAATAATTAACAAGTTGAAAGAAAAAGGAGCATAATATGCAAAATCTTTCAGAAAACAATCTTGATGTCCAAGAAACATCAGGTACTCAGTATGATCCCGTCTTTAGACAAATTCTGAGTGATATTGCCGGTGGAGGCGTAATCAAGGCAAGTGAATCTGCCACTGACATGTCTGTTCTTGGTGCTGGAGTAATGGTTGCCGAATCTTCAAGCACTGATGGCATCTTTAATGTTGTGAAGTCTCAGAAATCAGATAGCACTACATCTGCCGCCGTGACTATCACTTTGGTAGCTGATGCGACATACAAATGTCTGTTCAAGGTTGGTGAGTTCATTTCAAAATATGGTGCGGCAACAGCTTCAACCATTTCTTCAATCACTCACACTTCCGCAACCGTAGATACAATTGTAACTGAGACAGCAATTGGTGATTTGGCGACTGCCAGTATTATTTGCGAAGAATCTGCCGCTTCTTCAGTTGTTGCGGCAACACTTTCCGGGCAATATGACGCTGAAGGCTTTACAAGAAATGTTATTAGAGTCAGAGAAGATGATTATAAGACTCTCAATAATGTCAATGTGGGAATTGTCACCAGAGGTGAAGTGAACGAAAGTAAGTTACCATATCCCGTTGATGCTGGTCAGAAAACTGCTCTGACAGCAAGAATGAACTTTTCCTGATTTTTTTAATTCAATTCAATATAAGGAGATTAAACAATGGGTATGCAATATAGTTTACTTAGCGAGATTAATAAAAAGTCCATTGGGACTTATATAAATAATCTCTTACCACTGCTTTTTTATTATCCCGATTTCTTCCCTGCCGAATCCACAGATGAATTGAAGTATGATACTCTGATCGGTTCTGAGGGAAGACCTGTTGCGGCTGATATTGTATCTTATAATTCATCCGCTCCAATCAAAACACGCAAAGTCATCGACAAGCTGACCGGAACGATTCCTTCAGAACGAGTCAAGAGAGTTATGCAGGAAACTGATTTGAACAAATATAATCAGTTAAAACGCATGGCAAATCCTGACCAAGATAAACTCCTGAAACTTGTGTTTGATGATGTAAATTTTGTCCACAAATCAGTCAGAGGAAGACTTGAATGGATAGCCTTAAAAATCCTTTCTTATCCGGCACTGACACTCACAAAATCTGTAAACAATGGAATTGTGACTGAATCTGCGATTGATTTCCAGATGCCAAGTGCTAATAAATCAGCCGCGGCAATAGCGTGGTCTGGTGCAGTTGGAACTACAACTCCAATCACTGATTTTATTACAACCGTAGCTACTGCCAAAACATATGGTGTGACCTTGAAATATGCTCTCATGAATGAAACTGATTGGGGATATTTCTCAACATCAACTGAGACCAAGAACTACACTTATGGTTTTATTTATGCTGGAGCAGGAATTAAATTGACTCCTACAAAAGAACAGGCAAATGATATGTTGAAAGCCCGTGCTCTTCCGACAATTCTTATCATCGATCAGACCATTACGATTGAGGATGATGATCATACTCAGACCACAGCAAATCCGTGGACAACTGGATATGTGACTTTCATTCCCGATCTCGCTGTTGGAAGAATGCTCTACGGTCCAATCGCTGAAGAGGATAATCCACCGAAACAGGTTACTCAGAGCAAGGCAGATGGTGTCTTAATAACGAAATTCTCTGATGTTGATCCTGTTCAGGAATTCACAAAGGGTGAATGCAATGCATTCCCTTCATGGACACGTGTTGATGAATGTTTCAATATGTATGTTCTTGCAACTGTATGGTCATAAAAAATGACAAATCTTGAAGCATTAAAGTCATTGACTGAATATCGAAGCCAAAACGACAATCTGTTTGAGAAATCTCTGCTTGATGCAGGGATTGCAACTGGTGGAACATACACAGCCAGTGCAGAACAGAGCATTGATTTGGTGATGGCTGACATATACCTCTCTCTTTCCGGACATCCTGAACTCAGTGATGGAAGGACAGGGATAAAATACCCAGTTGAGAAACTCCTTGAACTGAGAAAGAGGTTATATGATAAGTGGGGACTTGTACTTCCTGAGATTTCAAGTCAGGCAAATGTTCCTGAAGTCACAGGGAAAGTCTCTGTGGCAAGGACAAATTTCTGGTAAGGAATTGGCTTATGGGATTCCAAAGGTTTCCAAATACTGTTGTCATTTCATGGATGGATGGAACTGAGTATTTTAACGCCACATCTGGTGCATATACTCAGGGAACTCTGACAACTCTCTCAACTGTGGCTAATGCACAGCCACAGACTGAGAGATATGCCATTGATACTGATGGGAACAGAAAAAAAGTCAGATATTCAATCAGCACACCTTTAATTGCTCAAACAATTGACAGAGAAACAGCAACTCTCACAACATCACTTGATGATTATGTTGAGAAATTCTCAATAATTAATCTGTTGAATTATCAACTTCACACTGAGGTGCAAATATAATGCTGGGATTAACAGCCGCCTTCTCACTTCCACTGATGTTCAGTAACATTGACAAATTTGTTGACAATAAAGAGAAAGAACTTGCAGAAGGGCTTGCTTTTTTTGGTGAACAGTTTGTGAATGATGCCAGAACTTATGGGGATTATGAAGACAGGACATCAAATCTCAGAGGTTCTATTGCTTATGATGTTGTTCAGGATGGGAGAACACTATACAGTGACTATTCTGGGGGAGACAATTCAGGTGAAGAATCCAAATATTATGCAGAGAAAGCTGTTGATGATGTAATTATGGATGAAGGGATGCTTACAGATGGCAAAATGTGGCTCATAGGCGTGGCAGGAATGGAATATGCTTCTCCATTAGAGTCTAAAGGCTGGGATGTTATCACAACATCAGTCCCTGAGTTCATAGATATAAAATCATTTTTGAAAGAAGCAGGACTGGAATGAAAACAATAACTGATATAATTGAAAAACTTTTTCCTGTTGTTAATGTTGCATCTGTGACAACTACACTGGATGGTGGGGCTGTTTATAGATTCAGCAGACCAAATAATACTCAAGGGAAATGCGTTGTCATAACCAGTCTTCCGATTTCAAAGAATGAAGGAGCTATCACTCAAGCATCCACTGTTATCATCAATGCTTATGCTGAAAATTTTGCAAATGGATTGTCTGATGATATATCTATTACTGCAATTGTTGATGCTGTCATTTTAGTTCTTGAAGCATACACAAGTGGGACTTCAGAGTATTTTGAATTTGTAATTGAAAGTCAGTCTCTACTTAAAGACATCGATGATGAAACTTTGAGTTATGGAAGTTTGAGGCTTAGATGCACTATTGAAACATAATTTTTAATGAAGGGAGCAAGACATGAGTAAATATCGTCTTGTTGGACTGGAAAGTGTAGGAGTTGGCACAGTAGACACAACGTCATATACAATGCCGTCAACATTTACAACAATATATAATATTGTTCCCGGCAGTGCTGTCTTGGCACTTGAAATTCCGACAAAAAGTAAGTATTACGTGGAAGACTCAGAATATCCTGATACTGTGATATCTGAGGCAGGAGCAAAAATGGTTGAGTTTTCAACAAGAGATCAAGCAGGGCATTTGATGGTGCTTGCTTTTGGGGGAACAAATAACACAACAACCAATGTCTGGACTGCTCCAACTGCTCCAAGAGGTGTTGTTGAAAAAGCATTACAACTTGTCTCAAAGACATTTGGTGGTGTAAAATACACATATGCAATTCCAAGAGCAGAATTTGGGGCTGGTGCTGACCTTAGATTCTCAAACAAAGGTGCAACTGAGCCGGGAGTTCTGAACTTCCAAGCTGAAGTGCTTGTTGGCGAAAACACGACAACAAATGTTGCTCCGATAACCAGAACAAGAAGCTAAATTAATAAGCAGGGATCAGAGATGTTCCCTGCTTAACATAAGGAGATGTTAAAATGAAATCCGCAAAAGCTCAAGTGGAAAAACCACTGGATGAAAAAGAAGTTCTGCAAAAAGCATCTGATGTAATTGTTGATGAAGGCATTCCTGTTGAAATCACAGTTGCAAATCCGAATATTCTTCACAGACTCAAAATTCTCAAGACTTCCAGAACATATATTTTAAAGCCATTGCATTATGGTACTCTGATTCGAATATCAAAAATCCTTCATGATATAGGTGAAGTTGAAAATGTTGAGAATTATATTGCTGAAGGAATAGAATCACTCCACAAACATGCCAACAAAATGATTAATGTCATTGCACTTGCATTGACTGATTCAAAAACAAAGCCAACATTCATGCTGAAATATTATATCAAATGGAATTTAACCACTGTTGAGTTATTTCAACTTTTACATATAGTTGTGAAACAAATGAGAATCACAGAATATTTGCAATCTATCATCTTGGTCAAGGGGATGAATCAGATGACTCAGATTCAGGACAAGATGGGAACTGCCCCACAGAATACAGAAACTGCTGGAGAACTCTCAGTCAAACAATAAAATATTTTCATTTCACATTGGATTATGTTCTCTGGGAAATAAACTGGGTAAACTTACAAATGATGATAAACTCAATACCAAAATCTGAATATCAGAAAAAGAAAGACAAAGAAGCCAAATCCAACAAGGGAAAAACTGCTGAAGGAGATACATATCAGAATATTCAAGACTTCAGTGAAATCGAAGGAGTGTTCAAATGATGGAAAAACCAAAATGCACAAATCCAAACTGTTTTGAAGGCACTATTGAAGTGCAAAATGGAGCAGAAACATCAACCGAAGTCTGTCCTGTATGTAAAGGGACTGGATATGTCCCCAACGCGATAGAGTGTGAATTTGAAGGATGCGTAAATGGCAAGATAGAACAAACAGAACCAGGTGAAGTTGATTTTAAGACTGAAACAATAGGAGACATCGAAGTATTTGAAACGAATTGCCCTAAATGTCATGGTAAAGGTTGGTATATTCTACAAGAACCGACTCAGGTCAACTCTAAAATATCGCTATCAATCTGCATGATAGTTGGTAAGGAAGAAGGAAATCTCCAGAGATGTCTTGACTCAATCCTTCCACTGACATATCAGGACTGGTGTGAATTGATTATTATATGCACTCAGGAAGGTGACAGAACACAGCAGATCGCAGAAAAGTATGCTGATATTGTAGAATTCCAGAAATGGGAAGCTGACTTCTCAAAACATAGAAATTATGGAATCAATCTGGCAAGTGGAAGGAAAATATTTATCATTGATGCAGATGAACAACTTGAGCAGGACAGCTTATATCTTCTTCAGGATATGATTTTAAATCCTGAATATTCTGAGTTTGGAACAATGTTTATGAATGTCATTAATATCTTATCTATTGACAAAATAAAAAGGTCTGTTGTTCAGCAAGCAAGAATATTTGATAATCCAGAAGGGAAGCCATTATATACTGGTGCGGCTCATAATAAACCACAGCCGACAGAGCCATATTTTATAGCAAATGATGTGAATCTACTTCATTTTGGATATATGTTTGAGGGCAAGCAATATCTGAAAAAAGAGAAAATGAATAGAACACTTCCAATTCTTCTGAGAGAATACAAAAAAGATAACAATAATTTGCAAATGCTGACTCACATTATTAAAACTTATCACACTGAAAGGGATCATAAAAATGTAATGGCATACAGTAATAAATGGATTAAAATGATGAGAGATGTCAAGAAAAAAGGTGAATTTAATGATGGTTGGTTTGCATATCTTGAGATTTTCAATATTCTTGTCGCATCTTGTGTGACTAATAATGAAATCAAAAGAGCATTGAAATTCAAGAAAATAGCTGATGAATTCTCTGACAGGCTTCCAATGATACATTTTCATATTGGATATTGGTATGCAACAAAGGAAAAAAGAGAAGATGCTGTCAAATGGATTGAACAAGGAGTCAAAATTGCAAATAAAACTGCCGGGAAGATGGAAGGATTACTTGCTTCCCATGTTGATATGATAATCGATGAAATTTTTGTCTGGCTTACTGTCTATTACTTTGAAAAAGGAGATTATGACAAAGCCGGGAAATACATGAATGCTGGAGTGCATAACAGTCAGCATCCTGAAAGAATTCGCTGGGACATTTGGAATGAGGAAAACTGCAAAAAGCGATTAATAACTTGAGGTGAATCATGCCATTGAATGTTGGTGGTGGGGATGCTCTGTTCTTCAAAACAGGGATTGACCCTTCTGGAGTAAAAAGTGGAGCATTGGCAGTCAAAGGGATTCTTGCCGGATTGACTAAGAACATCTCCACAATGGATGTGTTTGCCGGTCTATCGATTGGTGGAGCTATTGCATTTGGGAAAATCAGTGCTGAGATGTATAAATTCTCAAGAGATTACAAGAAAGCAATGATTGAGGTCTCAACAATATCTGATGATGTTGCAAAGGATATTGAAGGAGTCTCTGATAAAATTCTTGAATTGACAAGAATCCTCCCACAGACTGCTGAACAGCTTGCAAAAGCAGAATATCAGATAATATCAGCAGGAATCACAGATGTTGCTGAATCTCTGGATGTTCTCAGAGTATCTGCTGAATTGGCAACTGCTGGTCTGACTGACACATTCACAACTGCTGATGCCCTGACTTCCATTATGAATGCATATGGGAAACAAGCAGGGACTGCTGAACAAATCTCTGATAAGCTATTTACCACAGTTCGACTCGGTAAAATTAACATGCAACAGCTTGCAACTAATATTGGAATGGTGACAGGACTTGCATCTCAGGTTGGACTTGAATTTGCTGATTTGACAACTGCAATTTCTGTTGGAACAAAAACTGTCAGACCTGAAATATTCTTCACAGCGATAAGGGGCTTCCTGACATCTCTTGTGAGACCTTCCGAAGATGCCGCCAAAATGGCTGAAAAGTTGGGTATTGAGTGGAGTACAGCAGGACTGAGAGCAAAGGGACTCACAGGCTTCCTGAAGGACTTGAATGAGAAAACAGGCGGCTCTGACAAGATTCTTGGAAAACTTCTTCCTAATGTCAGAGGATTAATCGGTCTACTGGCTCTTGGTGCTGATGAAGGAAGGGATTTTGCCGATGCATATGGAGAAATGATTGATTCAGTTGGTTCAAAGAATGATGCTCTTGCACTGCAACTTGAGGAAACTGGAAACAAAACAAAGATATTCTGGAATAATATTAAGGCTGAACTGGCTGATTTTGGGGATGCTACACTTGATATTATTGATAGCATGGTGTCTGGTCTGAATAAAGCCTTTGAAAAAGCAACATTAAGAGAAGAACTCAATGAAGCTCTCACAAACAAAGGACTTGCAACAGCTTTGCCAGTTGGCTCAAAAGTCAAAAGAGCTAAAACTGCTATTGAAGGGGCTGGTCTTGGCATTGAAGACCTTGAAAAGAGACTTCGTTCCATTTATGTGCTTGGGGAAAAGAGTCTTGTTGGTGCACAGCTTAAACACAAACTAATAAATGATATTATTGCAAGACAGCTTGAAATAGAGGAACAGATTCAAGCGGTGAAAGATAGAGTCACAGACAGAAACAAAACTGAAGCTGACAATGAGAAGAAAGCGTCTGACAAAAGAAGGGCTGATGCTGAAGCCAGACTGGAAGAAATTGAAAAAGCCAAAGAACAGATGAAGCAGTTTGAAAAAGAAACTGAAGATGCTAACAAATTAACAGACAAACGAGAGAAGGAAAGAAAAAAGAAAGACCTTAATGACTTAATTGCTCTTAATAAAAAATTAGCAAGAGAAGAACTCCAAATACACAATAAGAAATACAGAAATCTCCTGAAGTCATATCACAGATTCACTGATGAAAGACTAAAAGAATATCTTGCAAGACTCAAAGAAGAACTTAAATCTGAAGAATGGCTTGCCGATGAAAAGGAAATACTTCTTGAGCGTATTGGTGAAGTTGAAGATGATATGGCTCAAAGAACAATCAGACATATAAGGGAGATTGGAGATGCCTTTGACCATCTTGCTAATATTGTCACAGGTCTGGATGAAAACCTTGCAAAAACACTCAATACAATGGGAGGGATGGCAAGAGGAATTTCCAGTCTGGCAACAGCTATTACATCAGGCAATATTCTTGGACAAGTATCATCTGGAGTTGGTCTTTTAAGCACTATTATGGGAGCATCAAGCAAGAGTAAATATGAGAGAAATGAGGATGTTTCAACAGGATTTGGTTGGAACATGGTTCAGTCAATGTTAGATGCTATGAATTCCGATGAATCACAGAAAGCGATGCGAGACCCAAACAAAACAATTGAACCACTCACAAGGTCGCTTCAATTAATGAAAGACACAATCCCTGTACTTCAAGAGTTGGTTGCTGAATATGCAAAACTTGGTGATGGAACTTTCACTTTATTGACTCCTGAGAATCTCCATGCTCAGAATATAGCAATCAAAGAGATTACAGACCAGTTGCATCTACAATTGACAGGAACAACTGCTGACTCAATTGCTGATGGAATTGCAGATGGATTTGCATCAGGATTAAGTTCTGCTGAAGTGTTTGCTCAGAGTTTTGAACAAATAATGCAGAATGCTTTGATGCAATCATTCAACAGGCAAATTATGGAAGGATTCCTTGATGAATGGTATATCTCCCTTTCAGATGCTCTTGAATCAAATGGATTAGATGAAGGAGAAATTGATATATTATCTAATGCTCTCAGACAAGGAATAGTGGGGTCTAAAAAAATATTCGATGCACTTGGTTTGGGTCAATTATTCGGAGATGAAGATGATGAAGGTTTTGGTTCTCCACAAGGATTAACAGGAGCAATTGCAGGAATAACAGAGCAGACTGCCGGACTTCTTGAAGGAAACATCAATGCAATGAGAATCGATATGAGAGAAGTCAGGAATTCTGTTGCTCTCATGGATGATATGTTGGAAGAAACAACAAGGATTGCAGATAATACTGAATTTCTGAAATCTATTGATAGAAAACTTTCAACCAATACTGAAATATTACGTTCAATGGGAGTTGCATAATGGCAAATTACAGACTTGATGGAAGTAATTTAAAAACAGTATATGGAGTCACTGTGAATTCTGTCAGTGGGAATCTTGATTTACTTCAGAGAAAAGGCAAAACTGCTGAAGACTGGTTAGATGAAGATGGTGAAGAAGAGCATGTTCTTGCAAATGATATTTATTTCAAAGCAAGAGACCTCTCACTTCAATGTCAAATCAGTGCAACAAGTGTGGCAACTATGCTGGTAAACTTGAATGCATTAAAATCAGTTCTTGAAAGTTCAGGTCTTCATACACTGTATTTGGGAACAACAGGAGTCACTCATTCAGTTTTCTTTAAGGCTGGTGGGAAAGTCACTCCAGCAACAAAATATGGAACATCTGATCTCATGGCGGCTAATTTCAGACTCAGACTCAGAGAACCTGATCCAACTGTTCAATAAGGAATAATTGATGGGACAATTATCAAACTACATGGAGAATAAACTTCTTGACCATACTCTTGGCAATGGTGTATATACAAGACCATCAGGGCTGTTCCTGACCATGACAACTGATTATGTGGTAGATGCTGATACAGGGGGAAGCATATCGGAAATATTAGGGTCAACACAAGATGGGTTTGTTGAACATTTGACACTTGCTGAAAACAATTATTCTGCTGGAGTATTTCAGGATTTAACAGCTAATAATAATGATGGCACTCCGGCGAATGCTCCCAGTTTTGCAAATGCTCCTGATGGTAGAGCGGATAGGGCGACTGTGTTTAACGGGACGACAGATTATATTCAAGTTGCATCTTCATCAGATTTTGCTCTTAATACTCCCTTTTCTGTTTCATTGTGGGTATACCAAACTGGAGATGGCTCTTCAGACCCATCGGGCTTAGTAGCCATTTCTAATGGATTTAGTGATCTTGTATTTTTCCAATTATATAATGACAAGCGATTCAGAGTTTTATTTGATGATGGTTCAGGAGCTATAAGTTTAACTAAAAACGCCCCTAATTTCCAGAGAAATAAATGGGAACATCTCGCTCTTACCCATGATTTGACTGATTGGGAATATTATTTAAACGGTGTCAGTGTTGGCACTTCTAATAGTCCATCACTTTTTCCTGCCACATCCCACTCAGTAAGGATTGGCAGCGATATATCTGGAAGGGATTTCAAAGGTAACGGTTGCAACGTTCGCATCTACAATAGAGCATTAACTTCTGCCGAAATTACAGCTATATATAATGATGAATTGGCAGGTGGTAGCAATTTTGCCAGAATATCATGTGATGATTTCGCATCAGCTTCAGGAAGAAGCACTGTAAATAACACATTATATTCATTTCCAACTCCTTCTGCTGACTGGGGAGTAGCATATGGTTGGGCTGTTCTTGATACTGCCACATTACTGACTGGAAATATTATTGCTTATGGTGACTGGAGTCCTGCAAAGATAATTGAATCAGAAGCATCTGTTGACATTAAACTTTATGAACTTGAAATCACATACAAAAAGAATGGCAGTTCAAATTACTTGGCAAATGCAACTCTTGACCATCTGTTTGAGGGATCAGCATTCACTCCACCAACGAATATTTATATGGGATTCACAACCAGTGCAATTGCTGATACAGATACAGGCTCAACAGTATCAGAACCGGCATCAGGATATGCCAGAACATTGATAAATAACTGGGATGCCGCTTCAGATGGAGAATCAGTAAATACTGATGTACTTGAATCATCCACAGCAACGGATGTTTGGGGGGATATATCTAAATTTTTATTAGCAGATGCATTGACAACAGGAAATATATTATTTCATGGAGCATTAGATGAAGCAATAGCAATCACAAAATATGATTTCGTGTCTCTTGATATTGGAGATATCACAATTTCACTCGATTAAAAGGAGCATATTATGGCTGGTCAGATGGTTATTGAAGGTGTTCAGGAAATGTATGATGCTGTGTTTATTGATAATGCAACTCCTGAAGACAAAGAACTTATTTTATTTTCAAATGATTTAACAATCACAGATGCAACAGTCAATGCATCTATAACTGAAATCACTACAAACGGCGGTGAGAAGGTAACACTCACGAAGGCCAATTGGACAGCCGCAACCGCCGCAGACCCGATTGTATCGGTGTATAATACCGGAACTGGTGTTGCATTTACTATCACCGGCAACCTTACTGTTTACGGATGGGCTGTCAAGGGAGTAACAAGCGACAAAATCTATGGTGCTGAGAACTTCGGTGTAAAAACGTTCGTGAATGGGAATACATTTACATGCGAACC
>Ga0075125_10000102_pt1 | contig 32515 bp, 48 predicted proteins | sample AntAceMetag02UKN_FD_69810 | JGI IMG/M metagenome (GOLD analysis project Ga0075125, IMG submission 69810) | Saline lake microbial communities from Ace Lake, Antarctica - Antarctic Ace Lake Metagenome 02UKN | ecosystem: Environmental > Aquatic > Non-marine Saline and Alkaline > Saline | place... | reverse complement strand
ATCGTTCAAGTTCTTCAATACTATTAGCTTTATCCATATTACGACATCCATATTTATTAGCGCCCCTTGTTGCCAAGTGACCTAATCTTGTCCAAACCTGTTCTTTGTAAGGAATATCTTGTGGAATCCAATAATATAGACTAGGTTTATCAATATCAATATTACGTACCATGCCACTTTTAAAATTCAACCGTTTCCCTGAATCTTTGGTTATAAATTTATGTTTATCTGTCATTTTTTATATGTTTTTGTTTATTCTGATATTTAAGTTTCCCTTCAGTAAACTCATATACTTTAAAAGCCACAATAGAAATAAAATACGGAATCAACATAAAAAAACCAACAATTGTCCAATAATAATCCATCTTTGCTTTCACAGATAACTGTGATGCAGAATGTAATATTTCAGGATGTAATATTCCCATAATATTACTATACACACCAAAGCTTGTCATAAAAATACCTATAATTAAAAAATAGATAAATGTATATGAAAAACTCTTTGAAGCATATTTATTCACAAAATATACAACAAACGCTAATACTATACCTACAATCTTTAAAACAAATAATAACATATATGAACCAGTTAAAAGATAAATCGGATTTGATTCTCCTGGTAAAATAAACATAGCAGTAATCATATCAAGTATTTCAACTATACCAAACACAACAACTATCCAAAACAAAAGCTTACTGTTTAATTTTAAATTCATCCTATTATACCAACCAATGCCATAATAAACATTAATAATGCACCCCCAAAAGCACCATTTAGGGTAGCTATAATAATTACCCATCGACTAATCAATTTTTTTTCCAGCAAAAACTTTTTTAATGATTTTTCCATTTTAATATCTTTTATATTATTTATTTAATATTAGGTTGTTCAAAACTATACATCAATATTTCTCCTCCATTAATATTATATTTAGAGATTTCCATTCCGTCAATTACAACTTTACCAAATTTGAATATTTGCTTTGCAAGAATTGCATTGTCCACCTCTTTCATAAAATCTGATATCCTTCTTATTGGGATTTGTAAATCAAATTCCGGAGACTCTTTAACATATATTTTAACACCAATTTGACGTTCTTCATGTTGTTGTTGTACTTGTTGTTGTTGTATTCTTTGTAATTGTTGTTGTTGTTGTAATTGCCGTTGATGTTGTTGCTGTTGTAATTGTTGTTGCTGTTGTAAATTCAAATTCGTCATTCCATTTTCTTCCATAAATTGTTGTTGCGATTTTATATTTTGTTGTTGTTGCATACTTTGTTCGTTTATCGGATTTTGTTGAAGCATCATTTGTTCCTGTTTTCTCTTTTCTAATTCAATTCGTTGTTGAATAGAAGCTTCTCGTTGTTGTTGTGAATAATTATTCATTTCTTCTTCTGACATATTTGGTCCTTGAATGGACTCTACTTTATTATAAGATGATACTGCTGCTGCAGATTCTGATTCTACAGGCGGAATTATAACTGGTTGTGTCTCTTCTTTTGTTTCTTCTTTTTCTAATCCATCATCATTAACGTCTTTAACTTCGTTTTTCTTTAAAACCAGATTACCGTTTTTTAATATAAATTTTTTACCCATTTTATTCATTTCCTCTTTTAAGCTATGATACTTATTCAATTCGTTATTATTTATTTTACCAGACATTAGTTTATTATCAAGAACATCATATCTAGCTTTCATCTTTTTCATCTTTGACAGTATTTTAAGTTCCTTCTGCTTTTTAATGAAACCCTTTATTATATTATTTATGTTTACCATATTTTTTTAACCTTTCTCTATCTGCAGGAGTGATAACAAGAAGTCGTTCAGAAGAACTTTTAGTCACAACCTGATTATATTGTTCATCGTTTAAAAGCATTTTAAGTGCTTTTTTATTAACCTTTTCCTGTTGTTTAGTACTTACAGATACAGATATTTTACTAATCTCATCTTTAAACGACTCCCATTTCCGTTCTTTTAATGCATATTTTAATTTATCAGTAAGCATATTAATTTTCTTTTCAATGGCCTTTGTTATCTCAATTAATTCATTATAGGTTCTCAAAATAGAACCAATATTATTTTCATCTAAATCGTCTAACGATATTTCAATATCTATCTTCTTTACAATTTTTTGCACCTATAGTAATATATTATAATCAGTACTAATGATATTTAAATGTTATTATTTTATTTGATTGAATATGTCATCTAATGCATCATCTTTAGTATTTTTATAATTTAAAACATCATAATTAGCAACACTTTTAATTTTAAAAGCATTTTTAAATTTATAAAAAACAAATAATATTATACTTACTCCAATCAATATCCCAACAACTATTGTATTTTTAGATTCGGCTGTAATTTTAAAATTAAACTTTGGGCGTTCTTTAGGTTTTACTAATACATCAATAATCTTTTTAGTTCTTTTATTTTCTTCATATTCCGCTTCATTAGATAATGATACATTTTTAGGAATATCTTCATAGGCTATATATTTTTTAAATGCCACAAAATATTGAACTGTAAAATCATACATGTTATATGTATAATTTTTTGTATTAATTATTAAATCAAATGAATTATTACAATAACAATCCCAATAATTATTATTCAGTTTATCACAATTAACTAAAAACAATTCATCGTCCTTTATCCCCTCTTCCGATGTAACCTTTATATGAATCGGTCCATCACAGATTTTAATATTTAATATATTGCTTTCGTTTCCTGCATATATTTCTATTGCATTTACAAATGGGAACATTATTAATAAAAGAAATATTAATATAAATAATTTATTCATTGCTATTGTCACCATAAAAAATTAAACTGTTTATCTTTATTCCGTAATATGCAATGCATGCGGCATCCGTCAACCCGTCATGACATTTTTTACATCGTATCGTTGCAAGCCAGCTTTCCTTTGGCCATTTACGTTTACAAAACATTATACTAGATGTTTTTGTATCGGCTGTCGATAATCCTTCAAATATATTCTTCTGCCATATCTTTGGAGCAATGATTTGATAAGATATTTTTAATGCAGTTAATAATCCTTCAAGCATACCAAAACCAAATCCTGTTTTAAATAATTGTACCTTTCCATCTTTAAACTGCGGTTGTTGCCGTTCAAGAAGCGCAACACCCTTACTATATTTATTTAAAAAAGAACAAATGCTTAATATATCATATTCTTTTTTTCCTTTGCCAAATATAGGCATTATAAGTTTATCAACAATACATTGGTCTCTGTTTAATACTACAATCCCTCCATTAATACCAGGGTCAATACCTATAATATATTTACAATATTCCATTTTTAATTTGTTGTCTTATAATCTTTTGGAAGTTTATCTGCCTTAACAATGTCAGTTAACGGGTCACGCATCTTAAGAGAATAAAATAATAAATAATCCTTTAAATAAGGCTCTGAACATAACATATTAATAATATCTTGGGAATTCAACATTTTACGTGTAGCTTCAAGAGTTTTGATGTTATTCAAATCGCTATACATTTCTTCGGATAAATTATTAAATATCTTAAATATATCTTCATCCATTATATGCTTAGACAGTTTTGTATAAAAAAATATTTTCAAACTCGGCACAATCATACAATTATAAGTTCCCATTCTTCATTTACCATAAATTAATTATCTACATTGATACGCATATTTTTCTTACTAAGACAATATGATATATTATATTCTTTCTTTTTTTCTTTATTTTTTATATAATATTGTTTATAATATTCTCTATTATTCATATAATACTCTTTATTCTTTTTTTTAATTTTATCAATATTAGATATATAAGATTGTTTATAATATTCTGAAATTTTTTCTTTATTATTCATATAATACTCACTATTCCTTTTTTTAATTTTATCGATATTAGATATATAATATAGCTTCTGATATTCTGAAATTTTATTTTTATTTTTATCACGATATTCTTTACAACGTCTTGCCGTTTCTTCTCTGTTCTCAATATAACGTTTTTTATTATACGCTATCAATTTGTCTTTATTTTTAATGTTGTATATTCTACGATATTCGGCTAGCTTTTCTTTATTATTTTTATTATAAATTCTACTTCGTTCAGCTATCTCTTTTTTATGCGTCTCATTATATTTTTTATTATCCTGTTTTATTTTTTCTTTATGCGTTTCACGGTATTGTTTCCCATATTCTCGTTGCCTTATCGCTTCATCTTTATACGCTATTTCGATTGCATCCTTTAGTTCCGTTGAAACAACTTTATTATAAAGTGCTTGAACATCATCAGATACTTTTATTCTGTTCATATTTATCACATAAATTAATTATCTGCATTATCTACTTCAGACTGTTTACATTTATAAAATATATATTGTGTATTTACTTCTTTCAATGTCATATAATCACGAGTCATATCGTTTTTAGGATATTTAACAAGATTTGTGTTTGCGACATCTATATATATTTCATCATACTTATCAAGATTTACTTGAGTATCATTTTTAAAAAACACTTTCATTTTCCGTTGTTCTATTTCAATTAATTTCTTTAAGCCCATTTTTTTATTTTATATTATTTTATTAGACATTATTGTCTTAATTCTTAAAATCAAATAAATTTAATATTTTTTGAGGCTTTACAAAATAATTAAGTTCTTTCCAAAAAGTTGTAAAATCTATATCTGAAATATCCATATTATATTTTTTAAATTCAGAAATACTACAATACTTTACCTCCTTACCAACACCAATATGACGTTTATTGGGAATTAAAAAATGAATTCCTGGTCCATATTTTTTACTAATCTGTGCCTGAATACCTGTCATAGATTTTTTATATTGTGATAAATCACCTACAGACTTTCTCATATATGCCAACGATATATCTTTTTGTAACAAATCTACCATAAGATTCTGTATTTCAGTTTTATAAAATTTAACAGTTCCTTCTTCTTTTATTACCTTTACAAAATGCTCCCAAAATATTTTTTTAGATAACGCACTGATATTTTTTTTCTTTATTCCCAAATTCTTTATAATAAGTTCATTATCAGTTGTAACATAAATATAATTTTTTTTCATCAACCCTTTCGGTTTATTAATAATGTCATCTTCATCCATTTCAGAATCAGACTCTTTATCTTCTGAATGTGAGCCTTTAAAAAAAAACATATATTTAATTTCTGCATCTATATCAGCATCGAACGTTATTTGAGGAAAAGGCATAGACGCTTTTATTTCTTCAATAACTTTGCTTTTTAACTTTAAATATTTATCTTTATCATTAAATACATCAATAAAATACCAGCTATCTGTATCAGTATATATTATTGGATAACCTTCCTTTCTAAATCTATTTCTTGCATATTTAACACTTTGTCTTCCAAGTGCAGTACAATCATCGCCGGCAATCTCATCGGCCACTAAAGCATAATAGTCTTGATATAAAATACCATATTGTAAATTTAATAAAATTTTAATAGTATATTCTCTTTCATCATATTTAAGACTTTTTAATCTAATTACTTCTTCTTTAGTAATTAATATTTCCTCAAAATCAAATTCACCATCTTCTTCGGGAATAGATAAATATTTCTTACCTATATATTTATCGACATCTTTATATTTGAAAATTGTACCGTCTGTCAATACACCCTTTAATTTATATTGTAACCGTACAAAATACCATTTTCTATATAACTTTGCTAATCCGCTCATAGCGTTATCGTCATAATATCCTTTAACTTTAAATAATTTACCTCCATGCCAGCCTACATTACTGATTTTATTTCTACTATTTAGATTCGCCATAATTAATAAATGCGGATATAAAGAAGAAAAATCTAATTGTATTATCAACTTTTTGGCTTTGTTTTTGGTTTTATCAGTATACGTACATTTAAATTCTTCACCTGCCGGATATGAAACATATCCACCACCTGGCCGTTTAGCTTTTTCTGTAATATTTTTATTATATTGGGGTTCCCATCCCATTGCATGACAATCTGCTTTATAACCAAATTTTGCCATAGTATCAGTTAAAAAATATTTCTTTGTAACATCTTCATGCGGAACAAAACCTTTAAACCCTTCAAAATAATCACAAACCCATTCATATAATTTTTTTGTTATTTCTATATCACGTTTTGTATAAAATATTATCTTCTCACGTTCTTCTTTCGTCCAACTACTTTTTTTAAATATATTATAGTCTATATCTCCTTTGGCTTGTTCGTTATTAACTAAATCTAAAAATCGTGTAATATAATCAAGCGAATATTTCATCAATACATTCCCAAGCATACCTTTTTTAGTAATCATACTTCCCGCACGTTGTTTTAGTATTTTACGTAAATCTATAACCCTTTTAAAACCCAAGGAGAACGCATGTCGCTTTAACATTGGGTCGTCAAAAGCTTCATTATTAAAACCAACAGTAAATTTATGTTTATCAATAAGTTTTTGAATAAATACTTTATCAGACATAGGAACCACATAATATTCATTTGTATTATAAGAATAAGCACCAAAAAATTTCATCACATCTATTCCGGAATTGGGCCTTCCTCCTATAGTTGCAGATTCAATATCATATATTAATACATCCTTGTCGATTTTAGGCAAACCAACTAAACCGTTTGTTTTTACATTTAACATTTTTAATTTATAATTAATTATTCAATTAATCTTCATTCACATCTAATTCATTAACTTCTATTTCTTTAAAAATATATTCTTTTCTACCTTTATTCTCAATTTTATATTTTGTTTGTGCATTTAATATTTTAGGGAATTGATGCGGATTTATTGTATATCTTTTATCGTTAACTCTAATATTAAATAAATCTATTAACTCTCTTCTGTACATTCTATATTTATTCTGTTCATCTAATATTTTTATCAATATTATAACAAAGTTTTTTAAATGTTTTTTTAATTTCATTTGTCATTTTCATCGTTCTTTATATCATTCTATATCATTCTATATTATCATTAATCATATCTTCACACTTATTTTTTATATTTCGTTGTTTGTCAAAATGATTTTTTGTTTTCAAATATTCATTTATTACCATCATCAGTCTCCATTTTTTAATTATTTAATACTCGTTCAATATTATAATGATATTTATCTTTCGAATGAACATAAAATTTAATTACCCGTTTCACTCCATATTTTTCATATACATTCAACACATCTTTATTACATTGTTTATATGCTTTAATCCGACCTTCTGGATAATCCCAGGTCTTCATTTCAAACACATATGAATAATTATGTACTAAATCAACAAGATATAAATCAGTCTCTCCGGCTATACCATCCTTCAACCAAAAGCGTTCTTCTCGATGAATAATGCTACCTTCATGTCTAATTTTTAATTTTCTTTCCAATCTTGAAATCATATCATTATGTTTCATTTTTAATAATATATTATATATTTATCTACTTAACATATCATGTAATTTATCTTCCACCGTTTTATCTTTAATACCTTTTTTCTTTCCTAACATTTTATCAATTTTATCTTGTGAAAAGCTATTACCAAAAGTATAATTCTTATCAGATACCAATTTATTAAATTTAGGAGTTTTAACCTGTTGTTTTGGTGATTGTGATGTAGCATACCCTTTTGGTTTATTTATATGACTTTGTTTTACAGATTGCGATATATTGTGCTTTCTTGATACATATTTTTGATTCCTTTCGGAAGGCCTAGAATAAGGTTGTTGCTTCGGTGATTTATCGAATTGCCACATCGTCTTTTGTAATTTGCTTTCAACATCAAATCCAACACTATTATTCCCAACCACATCGTTTTTAATACTAAAGGCATTAGCAAATTTTGCTAGCTTATCTTTCTTGTCTTCTCCTGTAAGTTTCTTAATTTCTTGTTCTTTTATATGTTGAACTAAAGCCGGTTGTAACTGATTAAACGCCTCCATTTTTGCAGCTCGTTTAAGTTGTTTAAGCCGTGCATCGTCTTCTCGTTTAATCTGTATATTGTTTTTTATACCGGCCATCCATTTTTGAAATATATTCAATTCGTCATTTTTTATATTAAATTCAGAATCCTTTTTAAACAATTTAGCTATAAACAAGCCAGCCCCAAATAATATTATACCTATACCAATTCCTATAATCATCTTTAAACTCCTTAATTTATTTATTGTCAGCACACTCTATAAAAAAACCAAACTGATATTTTTCAAGTAATATTGGTATCTCTTTATTATCAACCTTGAAAGAATGTTTATTGGGCATTTTATCCAATACGTCCTCAAACTTAGAAGTCACAAAGTCGTTAAATGCAGAAAATTTCATAAAATAATCAAATATATCTTTAGAAATATAAATCGTCTCAATCTGCATATGTCTATTTTGTATTTTTGTCAAACAAAACAAAAACTGCTCTAACATATTCTGTTTAAATATTGGTTTTATCATTTTATCGTTCCTTATTATTCATAATTTTATATTTAAAATCTTCATATTCTTTCATTGTTTTTTTATATTCTTTATTATAATCTTGCATTTTTTGTTCTAATTCTCTCTCTAAATTTATAAGTCTACATTTCTTTATTAATAATTTTATATTAAATAATATATCTTTACCTTTTTTGCTTGCCGTTATATCATCATACCTACTAACAAAACCATATACTTCATCTCCATTAAATGCTTTAATGTTCTTTTTGCTTCCTGTATGTATTATCACATTAGGAACAGCTATATTGTTTTTTTTAATCATATCGAAAACTATAAGTTTTATTCGTTTTTCTCCTCCATATGTTAACGCTTTAAGATTCATCCTTTCAAATAAAAATTATCCATTTCAATCAATATCTTCGCAAACTCTATTCCTTTCTCTGTTAACGTAATTAAACGAGTTCTACCTTTTTTTTCAGTCTCCACAAAATTAAACAACTCAAATTTTTTAATAATTTGCGTTGCATGCGATTGAGTCATATCAACCATTTTTATAAGTTTTGCTTTAAATGCTGGAACCATCTTCTCTTCACATTTAAAAATACTTATTAATAATAACGCCGGACATTTTTTAAAAAAAAAACCACATTGTTCACTTAAAGTTTCTTCTTCATAATACATATTCTCACCTATTCATTATCTTTTATAACTTTTACAAGTTCATTATTATATTCTAACAATATATCTTTTCTCTTAAGTTTCAACACACAGATTCCATCATCAATCATTTCTAATTGTTGCATAATATTTTTTAGTTTTTTATTTTTCTGTTCCATTTTTATTATTAATAAGCTGTTCATACTCTTTTTTATCATATTCAATTTCTTCTTGTTTTGTATATGCTGTTTTTCTTCCCTTCACCTTCATAATTCTCATAAACCATTCTGGCTTTGTTTTTAACCATTCTATTCGTTTTTGTTTCTCAGTTATACTCATTTTCATTCAGACCTCAATATATCATTCCATACCCATAAAATCACACCATTTAACAAATCCTTTAATATATGGTATCCTATTACAACCAGATGCCCATCCACAAATCCCTATAAACCCATTTGGTTCAAAACTAACCGCTTCTCGCTTTTTAAAATATTCACCTGCAGTAAATAAATAAATCCCGTTTTCACTAAAAGATATTTTTTTATTTATACACAGATTCTTTATCATATGATATGATTTATCTAATAATAAAAAATCTATTTCCCTTTGAATAAACTTTTGCAATACTTCGATTTCATTTAAACTAATATCTTTAAACGTTATACCTAACTGCAAAAAATATTCTCTTGAAAATGCTGAGCTTTCTTTCATATGACTTTTTTTAAATATTTTTTCTCTATCCATTTTAATTTAATAATATACTTGAAATCTATATTTAATAGAATCGCCATATTTATATTTTGATATAAAGTGTTCTTGCCTTTATCTTCACTATTTTTTATTCTCGTCTTTGCTAATTAATTTAGGAGGCCGAAGAATGAAGTATTCATCCAATATAATATTAATGCTTTCAGCTTTACTTCTCACATCGTTATACGCCATCCAAATACGTAATTGCTTTTCTACGTGTTCCGTGATTTCTAATTGGACTTGTACCATTATATATTATACTAATACTAACTAATATATAAATCTTGTGTTTTTTTATCTTTTAATTTTATTTTAGCTCATAAATATTGATTATCAAATCTGTCCTATCAAAAAACCAATCATTAAACCAATCAAAAATATTAATATTGTATAAAACACAGCCAAATTATTATGTTCTGAAATATCACATTTTCTTAATTCTTGTCCACATAAATAACAGTTTTCCGTTTTTATTTATTCTATAAATATACACACAAAATATACATAAAATACATAGAATTATTAACAAATATATAAAGGTTTTTATTGTATCTTATTAAACATTATTTAATGAAAAATGACGTTATCACCAACCAGTACTAAATTTCACATTTTATCCCTTTTTTCTTGATTGGGACACACTCGGTAATATATATTAAAGTTATTTTATTTATAAATAAAATGCAAAAAACGGTCAAAAAAAAATTTTTGGTTTTGCGTAAAATGAAAAGTAAAAAAAGATACCCCCCAAAATATTTTTTATTTGGGTTTTTTTGTCCCAGAGTGGGAACTAATTAGTATGTAGTAACTAACCAACACTTACTAAGAAAACCCAAAAAAAAACTGTCACAAACTGTCACATGCGTTATAAATGGGACAATTTGTGACAATCGAAACTGTCACAAAAACCAATGTTGTCAAATAGATATATTTTTATAAAATTTCTCTTGTATTGTTTGTTAAATGATAGTAGAAGAAGTTATATACTATACTAATTAGTTCCCACTCTGGGACAAAAAAACCCAAATAAAAAATATTTTCCTGGGGCAACTTTTAGAATGTGGTTTTTGGGCCTTTTTTGCACTTTTTTGTTTTTTGGTTTTTTTGGGTTTTTTTGGGACAGTTTATAAGTAATGTGACAGTTTGTGACAGTTTTATTAGCGAAAATGAGTATTAAATCGTATTTAATTGGTAATAATATAGTATTAAGTATATTATTGAAATAAAAAATAATTAAATATGAAAACTTATATTTTTTTAGAAAAAAAAGGGGATAAAATGTAAATAATTTTAATATATTATATAATAAAAAATAATTTTAAAAACAGAGAATTTATATATTAATTATTATATACTATTTTTTGTTATGAAAAACACATATAAAAAATAGTCATTTAAAAGAAAAACTTTATATATTAGTAGATATTATAATATTAATATATGTTTTTTGGTGAAAGAATATGAAACAGGAAATACATAATAATATAACAGAAAAAAAAGAATCTTATTCCGATAACTCCGAAATAGAAAATATAGAAAATGTTGTCGAAAAAGGATATATTTTTAGAATGCCTATAAAAATGCATACTGATTTAAAATTATCTGCATTATTTTTACATAAAAACATGCAAGATATTTTATTAGAGGCATTAACTGAAAAGTTAAATCAACTTAAAGAAACAAATGAAAAGATTGGCAGATATACTAAAGATAAATGTGGAAATATAAAAGAGAATAATGAGTAAAGGATGGTGGTGATGTAATTTGACCTCAGACTCTCAAGACCAAACTGATATAGAAAATCCTATAGTTACAGATATAGGACAAGCGACTTCGCATGAAGAAGTTATTAAATTAATAAAAAGTAATTTTATTAGAATTGATGTACAATCCTGTATTCGTTTAGCAAGAATGCTATTAGATAATCAAACAAAAATAGAAATTAGAGATTTTAAAAAAACATATACAAGCTTTATTCGAAAGAATCTTTCTAAATTTGAAGAGGTTGAAAAGAATAAGAAAACATTATATTATTTGAAACAAGAGATTATTAGTGAAATAACTGTTCAGTTATATTGTACAATAGAAAAAATAGGCTCTGCGTTAAGGGATATTGATGAAGATGATAAAAAATGGGAGCGTAGTAATATTGATGGAGTTGAAGCTTTTGAGGTTACAAATCCAACAACATTTCAGAATATAAGAGAGAAGGCCGATAAAGAAGGCAAGCATGTATCTTTTAGATATGATTTTTCTCAGGTTTGTGAAATATCTGATTCATATGAAAATAAATTAACGACACAAATTATAGATGTTCATATTAATGGTTCTGGAGAAATATTTGATTATCCTTTACAATTTTGTTATAGATGTCCAATTTGTCATAAATTAAGTAAACGGTATGAATTCGAAGTAGCTTCGGTGTCAAATAAACATAAATGTACAACTTTGATTCCGGCAGAACCAAAATCTAAAAAATGTAATACCTTATTATCGCCTGATACATCACAGACAGAAACTAAGACGTGTTTTGTTTATAATATTTCTTTTAAAGATAAACATAACAGTGATTGTAAAGCCGAAGCGATTTCTTTTATTTCGTTGCCGCGTGGATATTTACAAGTTGCAATTCAGAAAATACCGAATAGTTTTGGACAAATGTTTTTACATATTGTAGATTATAGACCAATTAAAAAAGAATCAATGCAGTTACCTGAAAAGAAAAAAAATGAACATTATTTATTTTCGATGATTAACACAATTGATAAATATATAATAGAGAAAACACAATATGAGCATTTTGGGTTTTTGCCAATGAAGATGGCAATTTTGTTACAGATGGCTGCAAGATACAATGTAGGATTTCTTAATAATTTTAGTATTGGTATGACTGGTGCAAAATCGTCTGGTAAATCACAATTTGCTAAATATTGGGGGATTGCACTATATGCAGAACATAGTCTTGTAACTACATCAACCTCTATTAGTATTGCTAAACTTAGAGGAACAATGGAGACTTTTACTCTTTTTGGGAAAGAACATAGGTTTCAATATCGTGGATTATTTGGCGAAAAGGATTTAATTGTTGTTGATGAATTAAAGGAAAATTTGGATGTTAAAAACAACCTTAAACAATATTTATTAGAAGTTAATTATGATTATTCAAAGGCTGGTGGTAGCAGTCAAACATATAAACGAAATGCGCATTTTGTAGCTACACAGAATGTTGATACTAAACATTTGGATAAATATACCAAAGAAGTTAAAGCATTATATCAATCAGAAAATTTAAAATTAGTTAATGAAGATAAAGAACCAAAGGTGAGTTGGGACCAAAATGAAGATTTAACTTTGCCATTGAATTCATATAGAAATCCATACTTAAGATATTCGGTCAAAAAAATAAGAGCAGAATATGAAAGAAATGAAGTTAACTGGATAGATGGTTCTGAATTAGCTTTAAAACAAAGATTTTTCTTTTACTTTTTTTTAGGGTCTGATAAAAGTAGTGATGAACTTACACAAGTAATTAGAGGGAATGCAATGCGTGATGTAATTGCTGATAATATTGCATTGACAAAACTTATGGAACCATCAGTATTTAGAAAGTATTTTGAATCATTAAGTAAATATAATAAAGGAACTAACGATGGTGAATATTTTGATAAAGTTGACGACATGTTAAATAAATATTCAAAAAGACAAGATGCAAGAACAAAGGGGATGATGTATAGTTTGTTGAAACTTATAAGAATTATAGATGGACGGAATTATTGTACAAAAGAAGATTTGAAAATATTTCAGTTTATCTTGGAATCATTAGATAATAAAGTTGAAGTTATAGATACTAATAACTTTAAAATTAACGGTCCATATATAGATGATTCTGAAAGCTTAATAAAAGAAACATCAGATGAAGATGAATATGGATATAGTCACGATAGTTTAGAGGATTTTTAATAATGGACACAACACCTTTTTGGGCGATGATTATAGTAGCGTTTGTGTTTTATTTTGTACGTGGGTTTTATAATTTATATAAAAGGAAATAAAAAATGAGTATATCAGAAATAAAAAATAATTTAAATGTATTACATAACAAATCGAAAAAAGATTTAGTACGAGATATTCATGAGTTATTAATACATATAAAGCGATTAGATAATAAAATTGTTGGATTAAATACTGAAAGTAGATATTTAAACAGACATATGATTAAGGTTAGAAATTTAATTGATAAAGTATTAAAGATTAAAATTAAAGAAAATGATGTGTGGGAAAAAAAATGATTGATTTATATAAACTATTGTCTTTAGGAAATAAAAAAATTATGGAGCTAGAGACGTTGTTGGGAAAAAATCCAAACGATAGGTATGGAGTAGTAGAAGAGTTTTTTTCAGAATTTAAATATACACAATTTAAATTGCAAGAATTAACAGAACATATAGATGGTATAGTTAAAATGAATAATGAACAAATTATGAATAAAATGAATATGGTTGTTAAAAAACTAGAGAACGAGAATAAAGCGCTTGAAAATAAACTTATAAGTATACAGAATAAAAGTAAAGGGAATATAACTAAAAAAAATTATATAACAGTTCACAAAATAGAAGATTCTCAATATATTGTTAAAGAATATAGATTTTTAAATAATAAATCAGAAATAGGAGCGCATTATATTTCAAAGAGTGTAGTTGACCAATTATTAAAAATTATAAAAAAACTTTGTGGGCGTGATAGTAAGAAAATATATTATATAAATATTGCGTCTGAGATTATTCATGATAATTATTTAAATATACGAATTGACGAATTCAATGGTGGTAAAAATCGTGCTAAATATTTAATGCCGTTATATTATTATCCAATCAAAATATTACAGTTTTATAAATATATAAAATATGATAAACATGGAGGAGTAATATTATTAAAAAATGGTGAGCTAAATGAATAATGATATTAAAAAAATAATTAAAAAGGAATTAATTTTTAAAAAATTTACAACTGAAAAATGTAGAGTCTTTAATGGAGATACCATGTTATTAGGAGAGATTCAACGTAGAAGAATTGGTAGACATATGCATTGGGTATTCTGTCCGGTATCTGTGTCGCAGATTGGAGAGTTATGGTTTACGAATAGTATCCTTAAAGAAATAACTGAAAAAATTGCCAATCTTTATATGGTGGGTAGAGCGGAATAGTAAAATGGAAAATGATGTGATAGCATCAAAAAAGATATGTGTCATATGTCCGAATACAACGTGTACTGGAAATCTAATCAGAATTAAGGGTTTTGCTTTTGGCTATGCAAGATATGTATGTGATAAATGTAAAAAAATAATGTTTTTAGATAAAAATGGGTGTGGTAAATATGAATAAAATAATATGCGTTGATACTGAAACGGGTGGTGTTAATCCATTTAATTCTGCATTATGTAGTGTGACGTTAAAGGTAGTGGGCGAAGATAAAATAAAAACTATTTATATAGAACCTACAGAAAATAGAGAATATGCTCCAATAGCGTTTAAGATAAATGGACTTAGTAAAGACTATTTACAAGAACATGGTGTTTCCGAATTAGAGGCGATTAATCAGATTAAACAGTTCGTTAAGAACGAAGGTGGATTTAAACCAATTGTACTTGCACATAATATTATTTTTGACGTACAATTTATGAATGCTTTGTTTGCACGTCATAATCAAGGATTGTTTATGGATATGATGCACTATCATCCAATGGATACTATGATTTTGATGAAGGCTTTAAAAAATAATAAGATTATACAAATTGATAGTATTAGTCTATCAAGTTGCTATAAATATTTTTTTGGTGATATGTTCAAAGGTGCACATACATCAGAGGGGGATGTGATTGCAACAGAAGAACTATATCTTAAGATTAATGAGCTGATGAATAAAAGTTTATAAAATATATTTATAAAAAATGAAACGCTGGTATGAACTTAATATTGATGATAGATATGAAATCATCTACAAAAAACATTCGTTACAAGATTTTATGGAATGGTGGAGTGATGGTTCTGATAGTTATATGGAATTACGTTTCGATAACTATAAATGTGCTAGTGAATGCGGAAGAGGTTTTAATATTCCTTATGAAAAACAAAGTGTTTTTATTAAGAATTCATCTCAGCTTGAAAAAGTATTGAAGGTCGCACGAAATAAGTCTACAATTTGGTTTGGAATAAACCCCCGGAGACCAATGCATAAGGAATATGGGAATGTTGGCTTTGGTGGAGCGGATATATTTATTGCAGAATCTAAGTTTTTATTTATTGATATTGATAGAATTGAAAGTAATAAAAATGGGCCTGCAACACATGAAGATTTGATGAACGCTGATTTTTTAGCTGAACAGTTAATAGAAGAACTAGGAAAAGGAGGCTTTAATAAAAATTTTATTAAAATCTGTTCTGGAAATGGTGTTCAAATGTTAATTAAACTTGATATACCGATACATATACCAGTGCCGCAGTTCACTGTTGTTGACGGAATTGTTAAATATATACAAGATTCATTATTTATAGAAGCTAAACAAATAATACAAAAAGGTATTGGTAAAATATTACCTGCGTTTTCTAATAGATTTAAAGAGAACTATAAAGTTGAAATTGACAGTACAGGATTTAATGTAGGACGTGTTGGGGCGTTACCGTATAGTTATAATCGAAAAAACAAAATCCCTGTTATTAGAGGCATTATCGAGATACACAAAGAAGGTGTAAATGAAGGGTTATCTGATTATTTAAAATCCTTATATGATAATTCACAAACACGTAAAATAGTATCACAAACTATAAGAAATAAACCGTTAAATATATTGTCTAATGAATATAGAATCCTTAGCAATAATATGAATAAAAACGTAATTGTGGGATTAATGTTAAAACATGTATTTCCTAATGGTGGAATAAATAATACATTATGGTATGGAATAAAGATTTTGTTGCATAACAATGGTATTTGTATGAATGACTCTGAATATATTAAGATTCATGAGATGTTGAAGAATATTCACAATAGAAGTTTTACTGAAAATGGACTTGAGGAACAATATCAAAATAATTATAATGGCTCGATAGGCGAAAATGATATAGAAATTGTTCCAGCAATGATAAATAAATATTTAAGATTGAATAAAATAAAGTCAATAGAAACAGGAAGAGAAGGAGTTCATGCTCCTATATTTCCGATTTCACCGAGAGGTAAGGTTCCGTTTGATATTAAGGTTGATATAAATCCTGCCTTAATTAAAAAACATACAAATGAAAATTATAAACTTAATTCTTTTAAACAAGACCCGTTAAAAGATATAATAGAGTTATTAGATGAACTATTCAAAATAAGACGTGGTGATAAACTTAAAGATTTTTTAAAAGAAGGAGATTTTGCATATACTCCGATGGGTGCAATATTCGTGCGAAGAGATTTAGAATATATAATAATAAGTTTTATTAAAAATTTTAGAATTAAATGGGGAGATAATATAACCATATATATGATGAAATATTATATGGACGATTATATTAATTGTCGAAGATGGTAGTAAAAACATTAAAAACCTCTATCAAAAAAAATAGATATATAAATGACCTTATTTATTATATTTATTATGAAGTCTAAAAAGTATGCATCTATATTAAAAGGGAAAATGTTTAAGGAGCCGTCAATAGCAATAAATAGATTAATTAAATCTGTGACTGCTAAAACTCCATCTATAAAAACTAATAGAAATAACTTCAATGGCGGTTTTGCTAAAATCCTTAATAATTTCAACATGAAGAAATTCGGAGGTAAACAAGATTTAGATTTTGATGGTGTTATTAACAAATATGATTGTAATCCATTCAATGTAATGCGTCAGGATTTTTCTCCATTTAGACAACAGGAAAAGTCCGGACAGCTAAGTGCAGCGAAAAGATTTGGAGGCCAGAATTTAAAAGGTTTAAAAAAGATAGGACAGGGACGAGATAGAACTGTATATGCTTTAGATAAAGATAAAGTTTTAAAAGTTGCTAAAAATCCTGGAGGTCTTACACAAAACACATCTGAAAAAGATATAGAATATTTAGAGATGGGTAAACATTATGAAACTGGACTTGATTATACAGTTATGGGAAAACATAAACCGTTATCTATACAAAACAAAAAGAATTTAGCTAAGGTTAGAAATACATATCATGATGAATATATGACAAAAGGACGAGCTGTTGTGAAAAGTGTAGGACGGGATAAAGCTCCTATGCAGTTATTAAGAAGTAGCGAAAGGTTTTCTGGCGAAGACAATGTTTTAGATGAAGTTGGTATAGGCACAGATATTTTAAATTATAGTTTTTCTCCAGATGAGTTATTTGCAAATAGACAATGGGGAGAAGATGATGATGGCGTGCTTGCATTAAATGACGGCGGTGCATTACAAGACAATAATTCTTTAAAAAAATATCGTGTTAAACATTTCAAGCAAGTTGCCGATATAGATAGAGATAAAAAAGCTCCTTGGCAATTAAATGATTGGAACGAAGTGCAACGACAACGTAGAGAGTTTAACAAAAAAGGGTCAAATAAAATTCATTATCCTAAATCTAATTATACTGGTCAATATCCAGTTTTGCCAATAACAGAAGATGTATATCATGGAACATCTTTAGAGAATGCTAAACAAATTGCAACAGAAGGGTTAAAACCTCAAGGTGGTGGTAGAACAAGTGAATTTACAGATGATGGTTATATTTATGCCACACCACACAAATCATATGCTGAAGGATACGCAAGACAATCTTTTGGAGAACCTGTGTTATTAAAATCAAAACAACCTGTAGGTGTATTCAATAAAGAGCATCGAAGAATGAAAGGTTCTATACCTCCACAAGATTTAGAAATCACAACAGATATACCAACAGTAGAAGAGGCGTATGGCGCTAATCAACCAAACACAAAATTTAAACAGAATTATAAAAAGGTCTCTGAATTTTTTGATAGTGATAAAAAAGGCGCATCTTTAGAAAAACAAGAAGAATGGCAAAATAAATCCACAGCCGAACGAAATTATGAAAGAGAAAAATGTCCAGATACAGATGGGGATATGGTTCCAGATGAATATGATTGTGAACCGGATAATGTTATGGAACAAGGATTTGTAAAACATATGTTTCCTAACGAAGAAGTTGATAATTATTTATTAAGTCGATTTCAGGATTCTGATAAATATCCTAAGACTATTAAATTGTATCATGGTACAAGATTAGCAGAAGCTAAGAAAATAAAGAAAGAAGGATTAAAATCTCAAGCTACAACAGGTAATCGAAACTTTAACAATATTGATAGTAATTATACAAATAAAACTTATCTAGCACAAAATAAATCTAATGCAATGTTTTGGGCAATCAATAATAAACATGATGGTGAATCAGTTATAGTAGAAGTAGATGTGCCATTTGAAGATTATAAAAAAGGCCTATCTAGTTACAAAGATAGATATAACAATGACCCAATGGTTAAAGATGAAGAAAGAGATGAAATATTATTAAATGATATTTCTCCTAATCAAATTAAAAGAATCATTCCCTATTCTAATGCTATTATAGAAAAAGAAATACGTAGTGAACCATCATTTATAAATAGACGAGAAACTGAAAGTCAAAAACGTAATGCTGATAGTAACTTTAAAATAATGTTTGGAGCATCTGAAAAGAAACAAATTAAATATAATAAACAAATTCCTGACTCTTCAAATGATGCGTTATTTGGCGATGACGATGGTGATGGAGTATTAAATTATAATGATTGTGATGTAAATAACCCTGATGAACAAGGGCCTTGGCATACACAACAAACTTTATGGCATGCAGGAAACAAACCCCCTTCACAAACATTGAAAGATGAAGGGCGTGTATATGGTTTTTCATCTAAAGAATATGCAGATGGATGGAAAGAAAAACATGATAAAAAAAATATTTATAGATTTACTGCAGATGATTATGTATTAGATGATAAAAATTATGTTAGACCGTTAATTAATAATAAAACAGGAATGAGTAATAATGAATATATTGCATTAAAAGTAGAGAATGAACATATTGTTGATGATGTATTAGATGATGAATATAGTTTTTTATAATTATATTTTAAGTTAATAAAAATAATTGTGAATAAAAATGATAAATGTGAAAAAAATATTAACAAAATTAGTAAAAATCTCTCCAACTCGAAAAGGAGCAGATATTAAACTTCAGAATGCATGGAAAAACAAAACTATTAAACAACGACAAGAGCTAAGAAAAACACATAAAGATTCTGATGGGGATAGAGTACCTAATAAATGGGATTGTAAACCTAATAATATATTCAGACAAGATACTATGCAACAGCCGAATATGCAACAACCATATCAGGAACAAGTATTTGTGCAACCAGAACAACCACATCAATTTCTTAAACCACAGTCTAATGCTTTTAGCCCAGCATCGCGTAAATTGAATAATTATTTATTTGCGTCTAATTATGCTAGACAAGCTGCTAAAGTAAAGAATACTGTTAATGTAAGAAAGACTAGTGACAATTTTTAATATATGAAATAAATCACTTCAATAAAAAATGTTCGATATAGATAAGATTTTAGGGAAACAGATTAATAAAAAAAACAATAAGAAAGATAAAGTATTTAATAATATTAAATTTTCTAATATGTTTAATAAAAAATCTGTTTCTAATATGTTTAATAATATTATAAATAATAATTCTAAAAAACCAGGTGCTTCACGATTAATGCAACAACGATGGGGCGATTTTCCGTTGTTAAAAAAACAGAAAATGCGTAATAAATATAAAGATACTGATGGAGATAGAATTCCTGATAAATATGATTGTATGCCTAAGAATATAATGAGACAACATAGATATAATAAAGTTACTAGACGGCTTGATAGAACAATATATGAAAATCCAGAAGGGATGAAAATAATAAAACATGATAATAGTAATCCTATACCGACTATAGATGATGTGAGTTATATATTAGATAACGCTCCGATTGGATATAATAAAGCTGATATAGAATTAAGTAGTAAAAAATGTTATGCAAAACGGCAGGGGGATGAAGAATATTATAAAGATTTATTAAGAACTTCTGGCGATAAAGGATATGTTGACATAATTAGACGTAATGATATTGAAGAAGAAGCTCTTTCAATAGAAAAAAATCCTGCGTTTTATATTAAAGAGCAACGAAATAAAAAAACACCATCTATAGTTATAACCGGAGATGTTACTGATAAAGAAATGTTTGGTTCATTGACAAAAAAATATAACAAAGATGATTATGATACGTTTAAATATATAATGTTTCATGAAATTGGACATAGTTTAGATGATGCAAATAATTCATATTATAATATAAGTGATACTGATAAAAAAATCGCAGAGCTAAAAACCGAACCTTCAAGTGAATATGCAAAACAATCATATAAGAAGCGAGGATGGATTGTTGGGTCAAGAGAAGATGTTGCTGACTCATTTGCACAACATGAAGGAGTTGTACCCCCAAGTAAATATAAAAAAGGAGTTAGCGGTTTTTCTCAATTTAACAAATTATTAGATTCTCAACGTAAACAAATAATAGATGAACATTTTTTAAAATTCAAAAATACTCCAACTGGAAACGAAAAAGATTTATTAGGCGCATCATTAGAGAAACAAAACGAATGGAAGGAAATGTCTAATAAAGAACAGGATTTTGAAAGACAAAATAAAGTAGATACTGATGGAGATACAGTTCCAGACGAATATGATTGTCAACCATTAAATCCTGATGAATAAACAATGAGTGATTGGCGAGGACATTTAAAGTTTGGATATATGATTCAGTTACCTATATATATTTTATTATTATGTTTGTTATTTTTCGTTGACAATATTTATTTAACATTTTCTTTTAAAGAGGTTATTATAGGATTTTTTATATTTATAATTTCACCATTAATACCTGATTTAGACCATCGTAGTTCTAAAATAACTAATATTACAACAGTTATTTTATTATTATTTATATGGATTTCTATGTATATTACAATTATTAATATTATATATCCATTGTCTGCATTAACATTAGTGGTATTTATTTCTACATTTATTAAACATCGAGGGATTACACATAATGTATATTTATATTTAATATTAGGAATGGTGTTATTTGTTTGTACAGGTTTAGTTATATCTACAGTTCTTTTAGTTGTTGGAGCTTTATCTCATATTTGGTTAGATAAACGGAAATAAACAAAACCTTTATATATTAGTTGTATTATAATAATTAATGTTTGAGAAAAACGCTTAAACTAATATATAAAGGTAAAATATAAAAAATGGCTAATATACAAGAAGAAGAAAATGAATTTGAAAAACAGTATAACACATCACAGTTTACTGATGAAGAAAATAATGCTTATGATTCAAAGCCCGATGTAAATACAAAAGCAACATCAGATAATAAAAAAATAGATAATGATTATGGTGAAGAATTCGATTTTAATAAAGCGTCTAAAAGTACAAAGGGCCCTGAGAGGATTAATATGAATGGAATGGAAACTGAGATTATTGATGTTAAAATCATTCTACCAAAATTAAGTTCTGATTGGGAAATGTCAAAACAGAAAACTACTAAATATAAAGGGTGTCAGTTTGTGTTATTTTATGGAGAAAGTGGTCAACGAGAATATTATTCTGGTGTGCGAATATTCCCAAGAGTAGAGAACGGTATAGAAAAACATTCAGAGCCAGTTATTCAGAACAATTCAAAGACTCAGGCTAGTATATTAAAAAGTGTGTATGCTAAATTCAAAGATAAAAAGCCTGAAGAAGTTAGTATGTTTGAATTTCTTTCATTTTTAAAGTCTAAACCAAAAGTCAAGCTTTCGGTTGTAGAAGTTGAATATAATGATGAGATTACTAAAAAAAATATGGTTAGTGCGTTTTTAAGGTAATTTTTTTATTTTTTATTTATTTATAATAACGATATAAAAAATGTATACTAAAGAACAAATATTAAAAATTATAGAAGAAACACAAATTCATATGAATAAAACTCAATCTGTGTTTGGAAAAGAAATTTATCAAAAACGATTTAAAGCTATGTTTGAAGGATATCTGACTGCATTATGTACTGTGTTAGAATTGGATGAAAATAAAACAACTAACTTAATAAAAGGGAGTAAAACAGATGAGTTAAAAAATAGTTAAACATTTAGAAGTTCAATATCCAACAATAAATAAATAATTAAAGTATATAGAGTTTATGATAATATTTGGAACATATATAATAAAAATAATAAAACATATAAATATGGAATATAGAAAACCGACATCTTTTTCACAAAATATGTTATTTGAGAAAGACCCTAGAACCTGGTATATGAAATATATACAACATATTCCAGGAATTGAAAATTTGGTATATGCTCATAGAGGGAACGTTGTTCATCATGTTTTAGAAAAATATTATCCTGATAAGAGTATGTCAGATAAACAAATTAAAGATAGTTTTGAATATGAATGGAAATTCTTTAATTTACAAGAAAGTACATTGAAAACCCATGAAGATGAAACTTGGCAGATGGTATGTAGAGGCATTGCGTTAGATTTATACGTTACATCAACAGAGCTTAAAATATATTATCCGGACGTTGTTGCATATATAGATGTTGTGAATAGTCGTGACGCTATTATTACAGATTGGAAAACATCTACACGAACTAATGTTAATGAAAAAGAATATCTTAAACAAGTTATTTTTTATGCATGGTTATATTATAGAAAGTTTAATGTATTGCCGTCATATACTGATGTTCGATATTTGAAGTATACTGGTGTGAAATGTGAGCTTGGCAAACAGCCTACTATGGCAGACATACAAGAAATTGAACAATGGCACCATGATATTAGAGTAAAGATGCAATATTATGTTGAGAATCCAAAAGAACTTCCGGAGTTTAATCAGAGTAATTTTTTTTGTCCATATAAACATTTATGGAATTTAAATGTTGGTGGTGAGAATGTATCGTCTTTTGTTATTAACATGTATGGTAATTTTTTTTATGTTGATGGACTTAATGAATTTTTAAAAACACATTTCAATAATAAATATTCGTATGAGATAAAAGCTGCGTATTTTATTAAACTTAAAAAACCTGATGCCAATACTGTAACTAGATTATTTTCTAAAAAACTTAATAGATTTCCTATAGGTTTTTTAAAAGATGTGATGAAATCATTATATGATTATGCTATATGGCGGAATAAAATACCTAATATAAATATAATAGACAAACGATATTTAGATACAACCAAAGTTCAAATGCCTGACCATTTATTATCAGGTAAAACATTGAGACCATATCAGCAGAAAGCAGTAAATGTATTTTTGAGGCAATGAACAATGAGTAGATTAGAATTAAGTACCGGAGCGGGCAAAACACTTATTGCGACAGAAATTATTCGAAAGCTTGGTGTGAAAACATTATTTGTTGTTGATAAGACAGAATTATTAAATCAGGCGGTAACTACATTGGATGAAAATTTAGGGTTAGAAATTGGTATTTTAGGTAATGGCGAAAAGAATATACAAAATATAACAGTTGCAACAATACAAACTATATTAAAAAAATTAGATTTCAGGTCAAAATATAATGTGTTTAAAAAGTCTATTATATATAAACAGTGGAAAAAGTATGTAATTGATAATAATATATGTAAACCTGAAAAACCTGAAGATGACGAAGAGGACGAAGATAAAAACATACAATATGATATTGCGTTATCAGCTTATCAACAATTAGAAATCCGTTTTTTTAAATCATACCTTTTTTCTATAGATGAAGAGTTAATTTTGAAAAATAAAACGGAAGAAATTAATACTGATATAGATAAATTTACACAATATTTACAAGAAATTAGATTTCTTATTGTTGATGAATCACATAAAAGTGGAGCGAAGAGCTATTTTAAATTAAGCTCTATAATGAAGAATACTGAATATAGGTTAGGTATTACCGGTACAGATTTTAGAGAAGATGGGAATGATTTAATGATGCATGGTATATTGGGTAATAATGTATTTTCGATAACCGGGCAAGAGTTAATTGATAAAGGATATTTGATGAAACCTAAGATTATATTTTCATCTTTGCAAGTACCTAAAGAATATATAAAGACGATGACCTTGAAGTCCTCTTTAGGGTTTGCATATGAAAAAGATGAATATTCGATGTTTTATCCGAATTTCATAGTTCATAATCATTATAGAAATTATAGAATAAATAAAATTTGTGAAGAACATAAAGGAAAGACAATACTAATATTAGTTAAACATGTTGAACATGGAAAGTTATTAGAAAAAATGATATCGGGAAGTATTTATGTTTATGGAGAAACAAACAAAAAACTTAGAGCATCTTCATTAAAGGATTTTAAAAACAATAATCTTAAAATATTAATATCTACTATTAGTATATTCGGAGAGGGTATCGATATACCAACATTAAATGTTATAATCAATGGAGCTGCTAATCGTAGTGGCGGAAGAACAATACAGGTTTTAGGAAGGGTATTGAGAATGCAAGAAGGTAAAGCAGAAGCGCTTTATTATGACTTTATTGATTCATATGAGTTCTTTATAAATGCAAGTAAAGATAGAATGAAAATATTAAAAAAAGAAGGTTATAGTATTAAAATAGAAAAAGAAGAATGCTCTGAATTAAGTTTATGTTCTTCATGTTATTGTTTTACACATACAACTGAGGAGGGTAAATGTGGTAAGTGTAAAAAAGATAAATAAGTATAAAAAATAGAAACATTTATATATTAGCTAAATTACTAGTATTAACATAGTATATTAATACTATATAGAGGAAAAATAAAATGCCGAATATAACAACAACTCTTTATCTATCAGATGAAGTATATAAAAGTAAGTTTTTACCAAGGAAAACAGAAATTCTTGACAAAATGAGAATAAGTATTAGAGAAGAATTAGGGGTAGAAGTACGTGAGAAAAAATAGGGAGATGAAAATGAAAATTAATACGAAATTGATTACAGATTTTTTAACAGAAGTTCGGATGTCTGAAGCTGATGAATGTTTGTTGGAATTTAAAGAAGACGGGCTTTATGTGAATGTTAATTCGTCTGGTAAAACACATTCTGCAAGAGGGTTTTTTTCGAAAACAGGATTTGATAAGTATTCTCCTATTGGTAATTTAGGAGTTAATGAACTGGGAAATATTATTAAAGTTTTTAAACGGTTAGGTAAAACTATTGAATTTGATGTAGAAGGGAATTTATTTTTAGTTAAAGGAGATACTAAGAAATTAGAATTTGAACTTGTAGATGAGAAGTTTATTGAACCTGCTGAAAAGATACCTGAATTAACACACGCAACAAACTTTAAAGTCGATGCACAAATTCTATCAGAGTTTTTGAGCGATGCTGCAATGAATAAAGAATCTGCGACAAATAAAGGAGTTGTGTTTAAACTTGAAACTGTTGAGAATGGCGTGAAGTTATCTAATACAGGTAAATATAAATTTACTAGAAATATTGAAAGTGCTGGAACAAAGGCTGGTTATCATGCTAGATTTGGTGAACCATTTCGGGAAGTTCTTACGTCTATTAAAAATGGTATAGTTGAGTTAAATATTTCAACTGATTATCCTTTATCAATAAAGGTTAAGAATGACTTTTATACAATTGATTTTTTAGTTGCACCAAGAATAGATAAAGATTGAAAATGATGCATGTATGTAATGTTTGTTTTTTTGAGTCGAAGTCTATTGATGATATTTCGTCAATAGTTTCTACTCATCTTTTAAACAATAAAAAGGAAGGAGAAGTGTGTGATGTAGAATATAAACCTATCTCATATATAGATGAAAATGATGATAGCTGTATTTGTTATACAGTGATGGTAAAACATTATATTGAAGGTAAAGACGATAAATGAATCCGATAGATAGTATGTGGACAGAAAAATATAGACCTGCAAAGTTAGATGATATGGTTTGTGGGTTTAAAGATAAGATAAAAAAATATATGCAGAATTTTGATAGTATGCAACATTTATTATTATATTCATTAGTTCCCGGAACTGGTAAATGTTTAGGAATTGATACTCCTATATTAATGTTTGACGGTAGTATAAAGAAAGTTCAAGATGTAGTTAACGGAGATAAAATTATGGGGCCTGATAGCAAATGTCGAATTGTGCAAGGGGTTACTAGCGGAAGAAGTATGTTATATAACGTCAAACAGAAAACAGGCAATGATTATATTGTGAATAAAGACCATATTTTATCTCTTGTGCGTGCTGGAACAGAGCAGATATTTAATGTAGAAACTCAAGAGTATATGACATTTTCAAAAGGTAAAAAAGCATCTTTAAAAGGATATAAAGCAGCAATTGAATTTGATAACAAAAAAGTAAAATTAGACCCGTATTTATTAGGTCTTTGGCTTGGTGACGATAATGACAAGTCGCAACGGATTACAAAAAGAGATGTAGAGATTGTTTCTTATTTGGAAAAGTATGCGATTAAACTTGGATATAATTTATATACCTCTGACGAATATTATTTAAATAAAGAGCTTCGATGCACTGAGAGAAATATTATATCAGAAACATTACGGAAATATAATGTCATTAATAATAAACATATACCTGTCGATTATTTAATAAACGATAGAAAAAATCGATTAATGTTATTAGCTGGCTTACTGGATTCAAAAGGTTATGTTTTTGAAAAAGGGTATCGGATAGATACTTATAACGAAATTCTAGCTGAACAAATGTTATATTTGGTTAGGAGCTTAGGGTTTAGAGCGGGGTTACATAAAAAAACTTATATAAGTAAAAAATATAGTAAGTCCAATAAAGGATATGAAGTTACTATTAATGGTGAAGTGTGGAAAATACCATGTAAAGTTAAACGTAAACAGATTAAAGAATATAAAAGAAGACGAAACTGTCTACGTTGTGGCGTTGAAGTTACGGAATCTGGAGTTGGTGAATATTATGGCTTTACTCTTGATAAAGATGGTTTGTTTTTACTTGGTGATTTTACTGTAACTCATAATACAACTCTTGCAAAAGTTATTATTAATGAACTTGGCGCTGATAGTCTTGAGATGAATTCGTCAGATGATAGAAAAATTGAAGCTATAAGAGAAAAGGTTAATGCCTTTGTTAGAACAAAATCGTCCAAGCCTGGAATGCGTAGGATTGTATTAATGGACGAAGCGGATGGATTAACTAATGCTGCACAGGCTGCGCTTAGGACTTTGATGGAGACATATGCATCTAATGCATTATTCATTTTAACATGTAATTATGTGTCAAAAATCTTACCAGCGATACAATCAAGATGCGGAGGTAAAATTGAATTTACGTTGCCTAACAAAAACAAAATTCTTGAATATTTAAAATCTATTTGTGAACATGAAGGACTTAAATATACAGATGCAGGTCTTAATAGAATAATAGAAATTAATTATCCGAGTATACGTAATTGTGTACAGGTATTGCAATCATTGTGGACAGAAGGAAAAGACGTTACAGAGAATACTGCGGAATCTTCAGATGAAATATATCAATCATTGTGGAATAAAATAACTAAAGATAAAGATTGGAAAAGTGTTAAAAATTATATATTTTCAAATACAATTGATGTAAGACAACTTAATAAATTTTTTTGGTTTAAAGCTGTTGATACATCATATATTAAAATGATTCAGATAACTTCTGCTAATGAAGATAGGTTTGTTAAAGGTGGTGAGAACATTATAATTTTTATAACATCATTGATTGAGATGACTAAATAAAATGAATATATTGGAGATATTACAAAAACTCTTTACTTGTAAAACGTCTAAATGGATTTTGGATGTTGACGATAAAGATATAAATCCTGTGATAATTCAAAGATTTTTAGTATTAAATAATATGACTATGATGAAAAGTCGTATTTTAAATAGATTTGTGTATACAGTTCCTCCTAAGGTTTACTTATCGGCTGCGTGGACGGTGTTATTTTTTGATGGTAAAAAATTAAATAAAACTCCATTTATTAAATATCCCCAAAAAACTGAAGTTAAAAGAAAATATGGTTTTATACATGATAAAATGCGGAAACAATTTCATATGTCTGAAAAGGATTTAGAGATTGTGATTCCATTTATAGATGCTAATATTAAAAAAGATAAACCTACATGGTTTTCTTATTATGGCATAAAAAAACATGAATGGAAAATGAATGATATAGATATAAATCTTATGAGAGCATATGGTGACAGAACAACCGTTAAGTCTAAAGTTGGACTTGATGCGTTTTTTTAGAGGTTATGATGAAAACAGAACATAAAGGGATTATAATTCCAGATTATTTTATTGCAATGAAATGGATTGGAAAGGGAGAAAAATGTATGTCTGATTTACATAGAGAAATCGGCATTATGTATAAACATTTACATGAACTTAAACATACTTTCATAGATATGAATTGGATTTATATAGAAAAGGATAATAGAAAAGATATAATGTATTTAACCGACTATGGTAAAGAAATTGTTGTGTTGATAAATAGTTTATTAAAAACGATGAATATGTACGATGCTGATATTAAACAATATATAGAAAAAGGTAAACTTAAGAAAGTTGTTAAAGTTGATATTAAACAGCTTAAAAACGAAATGAACGAATAAAATGATTAAAATAAAAAAAGCATATACAGATTTTATGAAATCTATATTTTTAGGACAACGTGCTTATTGTATTGAATTAGATTCATTTGGATATGAGGATAATGAAGAGAATGTTGCGATTGTATGCGCATCTTTTCCGTTAGTATATATATATGGAGAAGAACCCTTTAAACAAAATAAATCAATATCAGAATTGTGTAGCTTTATACAAAAATCTAATCCCTATACTAAAATAATAATAGAGACAGATGGTTTTATAAGACCTTCTGGAATGAATAATATAAAAAATATTCAATATTTCATTCGTGGTAAATCTAAAAAAAGTGGCATATCCTTTGAAAAACGTATAAATGAAAATTCATGGAAATGGTTATCAAAAGCTGGTGGGTTTTTTATTTTTCCGATAATAGAGGAAGATGATTTTGAAGAAATAAATACTATTATTTCTGCGCTTATGATTAGGAAACATCAAATATATATCGATATACAAAGCAACGATTTTCAGCATATGGCGTTCTTGACTATAAATTATGGTTTCAATATATATATAGATAATAAAGAAGAATGGATAGAAAATGAAGAAACTACTTACTGAACTTGATAAGAAAATTCGTAGTACTATCTTAGAGAAACATGAATTATGTTTGAAGGAAGATAGTGGTGAAGTTTCGTCTAAAAAGTATATAAAAGAAACTCAGAGAATTGATGCTATAATGTATGAACTAAATGAATTAAAAATTAAAGAAATCAAATTGCGCATGAATAAGCGTATAAAAGAAAATGACGAAAAACAACAAATTCTTATTCAAAATTCTAAAAAACCATTTTTAATTAAAACAGAGCCGGTTAAAGTAATACCAATTGCGCACGAAATAATTATTCCAATTATTAAACATAAAAAAAATAAAAAGGGTTTAAAAACAAAATCTAAATTTAAAAAACGAAATATTAAAATAAAAACATCAAACAAAAAAAAAATTCAAAAAAAGTTAAAAATAAAAAGTAAAGTAATATATCAATCTAAAAAAAACATTAAAGAAAAAAAGAGTGGTAAGTTAAAAATAAAAAAGAATTCAAAGTTGAAAGTTAAAACAAATATAAAAAAAATTATTCCTCCTTTGAAGGTTAATAAAAAGAAAAGCGTACCACTTAAATTATTAGATGCAAGTTATGCTAAATTAATTTTAAAGGCTTTAAAACATCCGGCTGCAAATACAGAAACAAAGGTTATAGCAATTGTAAATGAATGGAAACCGGGAGCACATCGTATAGATTTAGCGAAATATATAAAAAATACAATTGCTGCGATTAAGAAAGGTATTCAACCTAGATATAAAAAATATAAATGGGATAATAAAACATATCAGGTGAAAGAAACATGTCAGATGAAACTACTATAAATAAAAGGTATAGAAAAAATGAATAAACATGCACAATATTATCCTACACCATCTTATTCGTTTGTACATCCTGTATTAATTATCGGGATAGCGATTTTTGTGCTTCCAATTTTACTTCCGGCATTTGGAGTAAAACCGTTTCCTGAATGGTTAAAGGTAGGATTTAATTTTGTTGGAATAATAACTATTTTGTTTGGAGGGGTTCTTTCAATATCAAAAGCTTCTAATTAATAACTTCAAATGATATTAAAATGAAATAAAAACATATCTTAAAAGCGAAACTTATATAAAGATGTACACTTATTAATAACTTATGCTAGTAGAAGTTTTTATTTTATTACAGATAGTTGCAATGATTGCGTTAGTTTCAACTTTCTTCGCTAAAAGTATTATGCCGTCATTGCTTACTGTTTTTACTTCTGGGATTTTATGTGTAGGTTCATGGGTATTAGAAATGGGCCATACGTATTTATGGAATCCTGCAATTAGAGCATATGTAATACAACCGACCATACAATATACTGCATATTTGCCGTTTATTAATATGGCGATATTTTCTTTAGGAATGTTGTTTTTTATTAATGATATCATGACTATAGCTAAAGGCGGCAAAATAGAATCTTGGACTAACAATCTAGGTATAAAAGAGGAGGTTTAATATAACAATGAAATCTCGATTCTTAACGTTATTAATTATGGTTTCATGTTTATTGTTTTTTGTGAGTTGTCAGCATAACCCCGAAACTCCACCACCATCTTCGTTTGTAGATAGAACCATGGTGGATTATTCGTTTGTCGATATAACAAGTTCATGTCAAGTTTATAACAATATTAATATTACATATTATACTGAGAATAAATCTGCAACACCTTGTATATCACCTAAAAAAGAAACTTTCATATATTATACAGAATTAAATAATTGGAGTGTGATGTGTTGTGAATATGAAAGTAAATGTTTGGCTGATTCTCAAAATGTAACTTCTTATAATAATGTATGCCAAGATTCAAATGACGGTGGATATACAGGATACGTATTTAACGATAATGGCTTTTGGATGGCGCAATGTTGTAATGCAAATGGCGGTTCTTGTTATGTAGATTTAGAGATTAATGTTACAGATGATACAACTGTATGTGATGAAGAATATCATCAAAATGCATATAGTGTAGATTATAATGGAACTGATTGGAATGCAATGTGTTGCATCGGAGGGCTTGAAGAATGAAACGAATATTAACATTTATTATAGGAATGATTTTAATGGTGGGTACAGTGAATGCTTCACCTTTCAATTTACCAGTTAGTTGGATATTACAAAATAATGGGTCTACTATCGATATGGATGGTAATGGTTGGCCTGATTATGCAGACAATGTATTAAATGCAACCTTTGCCGGAACCGCAGATAATGCTTTAACTCTTGAAGGACATTCTGCAACCTTTTTTATAAATTACGATAACATGAATGCCGGCACTATAAGTGATGGTTATATTGACAGTGCA
>Ga0075125_10000098_pt1 | contig 33597 bp, 32 predicted proteins | sample AntAceMetag02UKN_FD_69810 | JGI IMG/M metagenome (GOLD analysis project Ga0075125, IMG submission 69810) | Saline lake microbial communities from Ace Lake, Antarctica - Antarctic Ace Lake Metagenome 02UKN | ecosystem: Environmental > Aquatic > Non-marine Saline and Alkaline > Saline | place... | reverse complement strand
GGCGCTACATTAAAATTTATAGAACTTAATAAAGAAGGAAGAATAACAGTAGAAGCATTTAAAGAAGTTCTTTCAGATAAGACCAAAGTGGTTGCTCTAACTTATGTATCTAATGTAATGGGATATATTACTCCTATGAAAGAAATAATAAGCTTAGCACACCAAAAAAACGCTGTGTGTGTTGTTGATGCTGCGCAAGCAGTACAACATATCAAGATAGATGTAAAGGACTTAGATTGCGATTTCTTAGCTTTCTCAGGGCATAAGATGTTAGGCCCAACGGGGATTGGCATTCTTTATGGAAAAGAAAAATTATTAAAAAAAATGGAGCCATTTGAATATGGCGGCGATATGAACGATGATGTAAATAAAGATGTATCATATTGGAAAACCGGACCACAGAAATTTGAAGCTGGAACTATGCCCATCTCTTCTGTGATTGGCTTACAAAAAGCTGTTGAATATATCGAAAACATTGGTTTAGAATATATCAGTGAATATATTGATAAACTTCATCGATACGCAATTGCTTCGCTTAAGCAAATCGAAGGAGTAAAAATATATAATCCAACATCAGAGACAGGAATAATAACATTTAATATTGAGAGCGTACCAAGTCATGATGCTATATCTTTCTTAGCTGAAAAGAAAGTAGCTATTAGAGCCGGTCAACACTGTGCAAAATTAATCTGTGATTGGTTGGGAGTTTATTCATGTTTACGAGCTTCGTTTTATGTATATAATTCTTATAAAGATGTTGATATCTTAGTAGAAACAGTTAAAGAAGCGGTAGCGTATTTTAAAAAATTAGGATTTTAGGAAGTGAATTTATGTCAGGATTAGACAACTTATATCGAGAAGTAATTATGGATCACTACAAAAGCCCTCGTAATAAAGGCTTAGTAGAAGATTCTAAATATAAATTATTTCGTATTAAAAACCCTTCTTGTGGTGATGATATCACTATTCAAACAAAGGTTGAAAACGGAATAATAAAAGACTGCCGTCAAATGGGACATGGTTGTTCTATATCTATGGCTTCAGCTTCAGTTTTAACAGAAATTATGATTGGAAAAACCATTGAGGAAGCTACATATCTAGCTAATAACTATTTGAACATGGTAGCTAATAAAGAATATGATACTGATTTAGATTTAGAGGAAGCTGCTGTATTTAGTGGTGTTAAACAATTTCCTGCTAGAATAAAATGTGCATCTATTGCATGGGTAGCTTTTAAAGATACTATAAAGGGTGATACCGATGAGTGACAATAAGAAAAATCTAGATTTCAATCAAGATTATAAATATGGTTTTAGAACTGAAACTAAATCAGTAATGAAAACAAAGAGAGGCTTGAGTGAGTCTGTAGTTCGTGAGATATCAGAAATTAAAGGCGAACCAGAATGGATGCTAAACATTCGTTTAGATGCTTTAAAGGCATTTTATGAAATAAAAAATCCTACTTGGGGACCAGATCTTTCTAAAATTGATTTTGATGATATAATTTACTATATTAAACCATCACAACACGTAGAAAAAGATTGGAATAATGTTCCTGAAGAAATCAAGGATACATTTGCCAAGTTAGGGATACCTGAAGCTGAACAAAAGTACCTTTCAGGTGTAACAACTCAGTTTGAATCAGAAGCTGTATATCACAGTACAATTCAAGAACTAACAGATCAAGGGGTTATCTTCTTAGATACAGATTCAGCTTTAAAAGAGTACCCAGAATTATTTAAAAAGCATTTCACAAAAATTGTAGGTTACCGTGACAATAAATATGCCGCTTTAAACACGGCTGTATGGAGCGGGGGATCATTTATCTATGTTCCTAAGAATGTTAAAATAGAAAAACCACTTCAATCATACTTTAGAATTAATTCTGAAAAAATGGGTCAATTTGAAAGAACTATGATTATCGTAGATGATTATGCTTCTTTGAACTATGTTGAAGGGTGTACAGCACCTATTTACTCAAGTGACTCATTACATGCCGCTGTTGTGGAAATTCATATTAACGACCACGGTAATTGTCGCTATTCAACTGTTCAAAACTGGTCTACTAATATTATTAATTTAGTGACTAAGAGAGCTTTAGTAGAGAGATATGGACATATGGAGTGGATTGACGGAAATATCGGTTCAGGTCTAAATATGAAGTACCCAGCATGTATCCTTAAGGGAGAACATGCTAAAGGAACAACTATAACAATTGCTTTTGCAGGAAAGGGTCAGTATCAAGATACTGGTTCTAAAATGATTCATATAGGAGATTATACAACGAGTAAAATCGTTTCTAAATCAATAGCTGCTAGAGGTGGAAAAGTAAATTACCGAGGGATGGTTTTTCAAGGTAAGAATGCAAAAGGAGCTCGCGCAAAGATTGAATGTGATACTATTCTTGTTGATAGAGAGTCAAGTTCTGATACCATTCCTACAAATATTGTTAAAAACTTTAGAGGGCAAATTGAACATGAAGCTACTGTATCAAAGGTAAGTGAAGATCAATTATTTTACTTAATGAGTAGAGGATTAACCGAAGACGAAGCTAAAGAAATGATTATTATGGGATTCATTGAACCATTCGCAAGAGAGTTACCAATGGAATATGCTGTTGAGTTAAATCAATTGATTAAACTTGAAATGACAGGCTCAATTGGGTAAAAAAATATAGAACCTATCGTTTGATAGGTTTTTTTTCTTATTTATGAAAAAATTACCATGTATTTATCATGATGATTTTGAAATAGTCCCTAAATATGGTAAAATAAAGGCGAAGGTGATATAGATGAAACTAGTTATGGCGATAGTGTCAAATGAAGATGCTAGTAAAGTTATCAAGAAATTAATTAAAGAAAACTTCTTCGTAACTAAGCTTGCGACTACAGGTGGATTTTTAATGAGTGGTAATACAACCATGATTGTAGGAGTCCAAGATGAGATGATGGATAAGTGTATAAAAGTTATCTCTGAGACATCAAGAAGAAGAACTAAACTTGTTCCAAATGCAATTTCAAGTGAATTTGGTATTTTTTCGTCTACGCCTGTTGAAGTTCAAGTTGGAGGAGCTACAATATTCATCTTGGATGTAGAACAATTTATTAAATCCTAAATATTTAAATATTAAGGGCTGTTAAAGTTAACAGTTCTTTTTTTGATACATGAGGTGTGAAAATTGGAATCTAGAGTTGAGTTAAAATTTTTGATAAACTATGAAGATTATAGGCACTTAAATAGACAGCTCAAATTAATAATGGAAACAGATCCAAACATAACAAGAGATAATGGGTATCACCTTTCATCTCTTTATTTTGATGATTTATATGATTCAGCTACATATGATAAAGCTGATGGCGTAGAATATCACAGAAAGTTTAGAATTAGAAAATACGAAAATGGAAAGACTCAACTAGAATACAAAACTAAGAACGGTAACTTAACTTCAAAAGAAATAGTACCTTTAAATCTTGAGTTAGAGGAAGCTTTAATAAAAAGAAAATATGACATAATTAGAGAAAATCTTGATAAACCTTTATTAAAACAAATCTTCGTAAAAATGAAAACAAATGACTTGAAGCCTAAGTTGTTTATTGACTACTTTCGAGAAGTATATATTTTCCATAATTCAGATGTAAGAATTACTTTTGATAAAGACATATTAGCCTATAACTGTTATAATAAGAATATAAAATACAAGATTTTGGAACCGAGGAAACTTATCCTCGAAGTTAAATATACAAAAAGTATTCCCGAATCAATTAGAAAGATTATTTTTTCAAGAAATTTCCAACCAATCCCATATTCAAAATATTTAATGGGATGGCTTAAATTAACCAACTGGGGTGTATAATATGAATTTTTTATCAATTGTTGATCTATTAAGTGAATTAGACGCTATTGAGTTATCTGTTACCGAAATTATACTTAATTTGCTAATCTCTCTATCGGTTAGTTTATGGGTGTTGTTTATCTATAAACTTTCATATCAGAGTAATGTTTATAACAAGAGCTTTGCGATGAGCCTACCTGTTTCATCTTTAGTAACTACTATGGTTATTATGGCTGTTTCAAGTAATGTTATCTTATCATTAGGTATGGTAGGAGCTTTATCAATTGTTAGGTTTAGGACCGCTATTAAAAACCCATTAGATACTATTTTTATGTTTTGGGCTATTGGGATTGGTATTACCGTAGGAGCTAATACTACAATCTTAGCTGTAATAGGTTCGGCAGTAATAGGGTTAGCAATATTGTTTGTTCAAGCTTTGGAAATCTTCAATTCTCCATACATTCTAATAATCGCTTTGGAAAAAGAATATGACGAAGAAAAACTATTAGCGTCTGTTAAAGAAATTTATCCGAAATATCAAGTGAGAAATAAGTCTATTCAAAAAGATGATTCAGAATTCACATTTGAAATTAGAGGAAAAAAAGACTTAACAGATAAAATAAATGGATTAAAAAACATACATGGTGTTAAATCGGTCATGTTGCTTAGTTATAAAGGAGATTATGTCGTTTGATGGAATCTAGAAAAGTTTATTTATATTTAAAAGGAAATAGTCAAAGTGAAATCATATCTGTATTAGAAATGCATGAAAAGTACAGTGTGAAAAACATAAAAGAAAACTATCTTGAAATAACTATAGCTGATGAATTTGAAGTTGAAACTATTAAAAAAGTTAGAAACTTCGTTATGGTAGAGTTATATCAGGATTTTACTGCATTCGTAGTTCCTGTAAATTTTAGTTTTTTGATTCAAGATATTTTAGAAGTTTTACCTGAATTGAATAAGGGTATATATTTAATAGAAAATCTAATTTATGAGTTGGTTAAACACAATAAAACTGAGTTAATAAAAAAACTTAGAAGTTATTATTATAATCATTTTAGTCCGGAGACAATTGAAACTATTTTAGGTTTCATTAATCATGACTTAAACGCTACTAAAACTTCTAAGGCGTTATATATGCATAGAAATACTTTAAACTATCGTTTAGATAATTTTATTAAGAAAACCGAAATAGATGTAAGGAAATTTAGCGGAGCGTTAGCGATATATTTATTGTTTAAATATTGATTTGTGCACGTTGCACATAGAACAGATGGGATTTGTGCATTTTGCATATATTAAAACCATCTTTTTTTTTGTATAATAATTGCAATGTAATAATAATATAATATTGGAGGAAATATATGGCTACTTTAAGTTTTAAAGGATTAGATAAAGTTTATGATAACGGTGTTCAAGCTGTTTTCGATTTTTCAATTGAAGTAAAGGATAAAGAATTTATCGTTTTTGTAGGACCATCTGGTTGTGGTAAAACTACTACATTAAGAATGGTTGCTGGACTAGAAGAAATTACTGCAGGAGAATTATACATTGATGATACTTTAGTAAATGATATTGCACCAAAAGATAGAAACATTGCAATGGTGTTCCAATCTTATGCACTATATCCACATATGACTGTGTATGATAATATGGCTTTTGGTCTTAAGTTAAGAAAAATGCCTAAAGACGAAATTCAAAAACGTGTTGATAACGCAGCTAATATTTTAGGTTTAACAGGTTATTTAGACCGTAAACCAAAAGCATTATCAGGTGGACAACGTCAAAGAGTTGCATTAGGTAGAGCAATCGTTAGGGATGCAAAAGTGTTCTTAATGGATGAACCATTATCAAATCTTGATGCTAAATTAAGAGTTGCCATGAGAGCTGAGTTAATCAAATTACATGAAAGATTAGCTACAACAACTATTTATGTTACTCATGATCAAATTGAAGCAATGACTATGGCTACAAGAATCGTAGTTATGAAAGATGGTAGAATTCAACAAGTTGGAGCTCCAAAAGAAATTTATGATTTTCCAAATAACATGTTTGTTGCTGGATTCATTGGTACACCAGCAATGAACTTCTTAAGTGGTAAAGTTGATGATAAAGGGATATTTACTTGTGAAAATTTAAAAGTTAAAGTTAATGAAAAACATGTTAAAATGTTGAAAGCTAAAAAATACCTTAACAAAGAAGTAGTTCTAGGATTCAGACCTGAAGATCTTCATGATGAAGCGAGATTATTAGAAAAACATAAAGATGCACAACATGAATTTACAGTAGATGTAGCTGAATTACTTGGCTCTGAAACAAATGTTCATATCACTGTTGGTTCTTATAACATTATTGCTAAAGTTAGTGCAAGAGCTGACTTAAATATTGGAGATAAATTAGTATTATCTATTAATATGGAGAAATCTCATTTCTTCGATCCAGAAACAGAAATTAGAATTCTTGAATAATATTCACTAAAAACAATAATTAAAACCACCAATTTTGGTGGTTTTTTTTCAATTCAAAAACCACTAATTTTATGTTATATTAGAGGGGGTGAATAATATGTATAACTATGTCAAAAAAACTCCAGATTACTTACTGTATATTTCAAAAGAAAATGAAATATGTATTCAAGATATCCCAATTCAGAAGTTCTTTAATGATTTATTAAAAATTGAACTTGCTGATTTATATTCTCGAGAAAAAACAACTAAAAAAGTATTAAAATTTAAGTCAAAAGTTCCTATATATATTGATAAATCTACGATGTTTATGTGCCTTAAAAGTTATCGATTAGAGAATAGTTTATACATAAATTACTTTTCAATTACAAGTTATACATATATAAACGATTTTGTAATGATAAATTTTCAAAATAAACACACAATGAAATTGAATAAAAAGAATGCTTTTCAAAATCAAATGAAAAAATGTTTGCTAATTTTAAGCTATATAAATTAAAGAAAGTGTTTTCATAGATTTATAAATTGATATTTTAATGGAAAAAAGTTCCATTTTTTTGTATAATTATTACGTCTTAAATAATTAGGAGGATTTCTTATGAAAAAGAAAACATTAGAAGATTTAAATGTTAAGGGCAAGAAGGTCTTAGTAAGAGTTGACTTTAATGTACCTATTATCGACGGTGTCATCTCTGACGACAACAGAATTATACAAGCCCTGCCGACAATTAATTACTTGTTAGAAGAAAACGCTAAAGTTATTCTTTTTTCACATTTAGGTAGAATTAAATCTGAAAAAGACTTGGCTAAAAATTCTCTTGAAGTAGTAGCTAAAAGACTTCAAGAACTACTTGGTAAAGATGTATTATTTGTTCCTTTCACAAGAGGACCAGAATTGGAAGCAGCAATTAACAACATGAAAGATTCAGAAGTTGTTATGTTACAAAATACTAGATACGAAGACCTAGATGGAAAAAAAGAATCTAAAAATGATCCTGCACTTGGTGCATATTGGGCAAGTTTAGGTGATATGTTTGTTAATGATGCATTTGGAACGGCTCATAGAAGCCATGCTTCAAACGTAGGTATCGCTAGTTGCTTAGAAGCTGCAGCTGGATATTTAATGGAAAAAGAACTTAAATACATTGGTGATACAGTTGCTAATCCAGAAAGCCCATTTGTTGCTATCTTAGGTGGAGCAAAAGTATCTGATAAAATTGGTGTAATTGAGAACTTACTAAAAAAAGCTGATAAGATTCTTATTGGTGGTGGAATGGCTTATACATTCATGAAAGCTCAAGGACATAATATCGGTACTTCACTTTGTGAAGAAGATAAAATAGAATTAGCCAATTCTATTTTAGAAAAAGCAAATGGAAAAATCATATTACCGGTTGATGTAGTTGTTACTAAAGAATTTAAAGAAGATGCTGAGTATAGAATAACTACATACAAAGGCTTAAAAGATGATGAAATGGGATTAGATATTGGTCCTAAAACTATAAAACTATTCACTAAAGAATTAAAGGGTGCTAAAACAGTTGTTTGGAATGGACCAATGGGCGTATTCGAATTTGCTAATTTCGCTAAAGGTACTGAAGCAATCTGTAAAGTATTAGCAAACTTGAAAGACGCAAGAACTATTATCGGTGGTGGAGATTCAGCTGCTGCAGCAATTCAAATGGGATATAGAGAACAATTTACTCATATATCAACCGGTGGCGGAGCCTCTCTAGAATTTTTAGAAGGTAAAAAATTACCAGGAGTAGAATCATTAAATGACCAAGAAGAATATGATTGCAACGGAGACTGTAACCACGAATAATATTTTCTTGCATTATTATTCTAAAAGGTATAGAATAATATGGTTAGATATTCTATAGGAGAACGAAAATGGAAAAAGTAATAACAATAAAAAGTACACAAGGGTTACATGCTCAACTGGCTAATAAGTTAGTTCAAGTATCTAATAAATATGATGTTGAAGTTTATCTTCAATATGATAATGTAAAAATTGATGCAAAATCTATTTTAGGACTTATGAGTTTAGCGGTTCCTAATGGTGAAAATGTTAAAGTTGTAGCCACAGGGAATGATTCAGAAAAAGCAATCTTAGAGATTGAAAAATTATTAGGATAGGAATGATATAAATGAGAAAACCAATAATCGCAGGAAATTGGAAGATGTTTAAAACTAGAGACGAAGCAATTGCTTTTATCTATACAGTTTCAGAAGCGTTGCCATCAATTAAAGAAGTTGACTCAGTAATTTGTGCACAAGCTCCTTTAATGAGATGTTTAATCAAAAGACAAGGTGAAAACCTTAGAATAGGGGCTCAAAACGTGTTCTATGAAGATGAAGGAGCTTACACTGGAGAACTTTCAGGGAAACTATTAAAATCTTACAATGTTGATTATGTAATCATTGGACATAGCGAAAGAAGAAACATATTCCACGAAACAGATGAAATGGTAAACAAGAAAATCAAAGCAGCATTAAGAAATGATTTACTACCAATCGTTTGTGTTGGGGAACATTTGAAAGAAAGAGAAAGTAATCTTACAAATCAATTACTAACAACACAAATCAAAGGTGCATTTAATGGTATTTCAGCTATCGATATGGAAAGGATCGTAATTGCATACGAACCAATCTGGGCAATCGGAACTGGAAAAACTGCAACAGCTGATCAAGCAGAAGAAACATGTGCGTTTATTAGAAAATTAGTAAGAGAATTGTACGGTTCAATAGTAGCTGATGCAATTAGAATTCAATATGGTGGATCTGTAAAACCAGCAAACATTGATGAAATTATCAGTAAAGAGAATATTGATGGTGCATTAATTGGCGGAGCTAGTTTAAATGCAGAGATGTTTATTGAAATGGTAAATGCTGCTGTAAAGTAATAATTAAATAATCACCTCAATTGAGGTGATTTTTTTTTGCACTTTAATTGACTTATTAGGCAGAATGTAATACAATAATGACACAGTGTCATCTTAAGGAGGATGTTATGCCTAAAACAACATTTTATAGAATAAATATAGAGAAGCAAAGAAAAATAATTGAAGTAGGAGAAAAATTGTTTTCAAACAACATTTATGAAGATGTAGATGTAAAAATGATAGTAGAAGCTGCCGATATACCCAGAGGATCATTCTATGCATATTTTACAGATATTCAAGATTATTACCTAACAGTAATTAAAGCACTACAAGAAGACAGAGTGAAACAAGTAAATGAAATAAAAGAGTCAGCTAGTTTATCATTTTTTGATGTGCTTATTAGATTATTTGAAAAAGATATAACTGCTTCATATAACTCAGAAAAGAAATTATTGATTCAACATTATTTTAGGTACACGTTAACTCAGAATTTAGGATTTCACAAACACGGGTTAGGCACAAAGGAAAAACCTATATATGATGTGTTAGCTAGTTTTCAAAATGATATTCAATTGAATAATTCTAAATGGGAAGATTTTTTAGATTTATGTATGAATACCTATTTATTGACTTATATAAAAGCTAGCGATTATAGATTAAATATAAAAGATAGTGTAGATTTATTTACGAACAGAATAAAAATATTAGAAAGAGGAATTAAATGATTACTTTACCATTCATCGGGATTATAGTTTTACTAGGATATTTCTTCAGTAAACAGATTAGAAAAAACAGTACTGTATTATACGTAATTTTTACAATTTTAGCGATAGTCGCTACAGTTTTTAGAAAAGTACCACTTTTTATGCCTTTTTATAAAGCTTTTTTTGGATTAGCTATATTTTACGTAGTTATGATGGTTGGCGTTTTAGATAAGAAAAAAGCCTTATACAAAAGATTATATTCAATAAGGGCGGAACTTTCTATTATAGGTTTTATAATTTTAACTCCACATTCAATTTTTTATTTAATAGATAAATTTATTTACTCTGGAACTTTTGAGCTTATTGGTTTGATAACTTATATTATTATGGTACCATTATTTATAACCTCATTTAAAAAAATAAGGTCTAAATTTCAGTTCTATAATTGGAAGAAAATACAAAACTTTGCTTACATAGCATACCTCTTACTATTTGTACATTTAATAATTTCAGCTAGTCTACAAATAAATCTTGTTGTATATATAATTTTATTTGTTCCATATATTGTATATAAACCAATACATTACTTTAAACACGAAAAAGAATTTTATGCTAAAGTGAAAAAAAACTATCTCAAAAAGGAGAAATAAGATGATGTTAGAAAAACTATTTAAATTCACTCAAACAGACGGAAAAATAATCGAGAAAGTTGTTTCAGATGAAAATGTACATTACAATCATATGATTTTACCAAAAGGCGAAGGGCTTCCTGAACATACATCAAACTCCAATTTGTATATGTTAGTTGTTAGAGGGACATTATCGTTAAGACTAAGTGATCAAGAAGAACATAAATATCCTAAAGGGTCTCTTTTAAAAATCCCTAACAAGTTAGTAATGAATGCTTACAACACAGATGAAGAAGTATTAGAAATAACCGTTGTGAAAGCACCAGCACCTGGAACATTTTAATAATTTTAAGACAAATAAAAAAAGGCTGCCAATTGGTAGCCTTTTGATTTGTAAGTCTTATCTGTTGTATAACTCAACGATTAGATTTTCATGGATTTCAGGTAAGATTTCGCTTCTTTCAGGTAATCTTGTGAAAGTAGCTGCAACTTTATCTTCATCATAAGATACGTATTCTTGTCTTGCAACAACTGTTTCTAAAGCTTCTTTGATAACAATTAAGTCTTTAGATTTTTCTTTAATAGTAATAACTTGTCCTGGTTTAACTCTCATTGATGGAATTGTAGCTTTCTTACCATCTAATAAGAAGTGACCGTGGTTTACAAGTTGTCTTGCTTGTTGTCTTGTTTTTGCAAAACCAGCTCTGAAAACTAAGTTATCTAATCTTGATTCTAATAAGAATAAGAAGTTAGAACCTTGTTTACCAGCCATTTTTTTAGCTTCATTGAAAGTTTTCTTGAATTGTTTTTCATTAACACCATAAGTAAAACGTACTTTTTGTTTTTCTTGAAGTTGTGTTCCGTATTCAGATATTTTTCTACGTTTTTGACCATGTTGACCTGGTGCATAAGGACGTTTGTTTAATTCTTTTCCTGTTTCAGAAACAGAGTAGTTTAAACGTCTAGAAACTTTCCAGCTAGAACCTGTATATCTTGACATATATTTTCCTCCTTTTTTATTTTTACGTGTAATAGAGGAGTTCCAAGTAAATTATATTGATCACTTTAATGGTTTCTTGTTAAGCAGTTAACAGTACTACCAAACCTAGTGGATTAATCAATAAATAAATTACATTAAAACAACTGCTTTTTATTACATGCGCATTAGGTATTATATCTTATTGGTTATAAAATGTCAACCAATTGAAAGACGATATTTTCTAAAGCATTTCTTAGATTCTTATTAAACCTTGACGAGACTGGACTATCTATATCTAACACCCCGAATAAATCACCATTTTTGGTGATTATAGGGATAACTATCTCAGAATTAGAATTCGTATCACAAGCGATATGACCATTAAATTTATTGACATCATCTACGACTAAAACCTCTTTGTTTAATGCGCTAGTACCACAAACTCCTTTACCCATTTGGATATTGGAAGAAGCGGGTTTCCCTTGGAATGGACCTAAGTATAATTCATTATCTTCAACTAAGTAAAACCCAGCCCAATTTATATGGTCTAAGTTATTGAAAATGTAAGCTGCTAAATTAGCTAGATTTGAAATTGTTCTCATTTTTTTATCCAGATAAAGTTTTGAATTTATTACAAAATCGTTATAGTTAATCAAATTTTCAACTCCTTTTCTTACAATTATAAATTATATTTCAGAATATCACAATAAATATGTTAAAATGTTAATTATATTGTGAGGTAATAGAATGTATGAATATGTAATGGTAAGATATGGAGATTTAACTTTAAAAGGCAGAAATCAAAATATCTTTAAAAGAACCTTGAACGATCAATTAAGATTTAAACTATCTAAATTAGACGTTAAGATAGAATTTCAACATGACTTAATCTATATTAAGTTAGGCGATACTGATGTCGAAGAAGTAATCAAAGTATTGAAAACAGTAGCTGGAATATCTTCTTATTCTAAGGTTGTAAAAACGGAATATGATTTTGAAAAAATCACAGAAAAAGCAGTTGAGATAATTATAGCTGAAACTCAAGGTAGAGTTACTACTTTTAAAGTTGAAACTAAAAGAGCGGATAAGAGTATACCTCTAACTTCTCAAGAAATAACTCAACAACTTAGTAAGAAAATTCTATCTAAAGTAGATAATTTAAAAGTAGATGTTCATCATCCAGAGATGACTTTATATATTGAAGTTAGAAAAGATGCTACCTATTTATATGTTGATAGAATTCCAGCAATAGGTGGTTTTCCTGTATCTATTGGTGGAAAAGTTATGGTTCTATTGAGTGGGGGAATTGATTCTCCAGTTAGTGCTTTTTTATCTATGAAAAAAGGATTACAAGTAGAGTGTATTCATTTTGAATCAACACCTTTAACATCAATTGAGTCAGCTCAAAAAGTTATTGATTTAACAGAAAAACTAGCTAAATATTCACCTAACTATAAGATTAAACTCCATATGGTTCCATTCAGAAACCTACACGAACAATTAATACTTCATGTTAATCAATCTTATATTATTACAGTAATGCGTAGAATGATGTATCGAATCGCAACTGATTTAGCGGTGAAAAACAATTGTTTAGCTTTAGTATCAGGTGATTCAGTGGGACAAGTTGCTTCACAAACACTTGAAAGTATGAATGCGATTCAAGTAGTTACTGACCATCTAATCTTAAGGCCATTAGCTACCTATGATAAAATGGAAATTGTAAAAATCGCAAAAGACATAGACACTTTAGAAATATCAAATAGACCATTTAGTGATTGTTGTACAGTATATGTACCTAAAAATCCAGTTATAAGGCCTAAGATTGAAATGGCAGAAAGAAATGAATCTAAATTTGATTTCAATGCATATATAGAAGAAGCTGTAACGAATACTAAAACGGTTCTATTAGAAGCAGAAACACATCTCGATATCCAGTCTGTTGGTTTGATTGTTTCGGAGTGTTTATAAGTGAAAAACTTGGAGACTAAAAGATTGATATTAAGACCATTTCAAGTGTCTGATTTAGATGACTTCTTTGAGTATTGCAGTTTGAATACCGTAGGACCTAAAGCGGGATGGGCTGTACACACAAATAAGGCTTTTTCTTTAAAGATTATCGAAAGATTTATTGAAAAAGGAGATGTATTAGCTTTAGTTAATAAAACCGAAAATAAAGTTATTGGTTCAGTTGGTCTACATAAGAAAATAGATGAATTAAATAGAGTCAGTTTTGAAATAGGTTATGTTTTATCAACGCCTTATGAAGGGCGAGGATTAATGACAGAAGCTGTTAAAGCGGTATTAAAACACGCTTTTATGGACTTGAATATAGAAGAGATAATAGTTTGTCATTTTGTAGGAAATGATAAGTCCAGAAGAGTAATTGAAAAATGCGGGTTCGTTCATACTCACTACGGTGAATATAAAACTCTAAATTTTGGAATCAAGAAATCTAAATATTATATTCTTGCAAAAGAAAATTATATAAATTATATGGAGGCAACAAATGAATAACTGGGATTTGAGCAAATTGTATAAAAGTTTTGAAGATCCAAACTTTTTAGCGGATCAAAAACTTTTATCAAAAAAAATTAATGAACTTTGTGAAAAGGAATCTGAATTTGAAAACTATGATAATAAGAAAGTAAAATTATTGACTTATTTAAAATCAGATATGGAATTAACATTCTTAGCTTATAAGTTAATACATTTTGCATCATTATCTTATAGTGTTGAGTCTACTAATATGAATGCAATGAAAAGTGTAAACAATATTCAAAACGAATTAACTAATTCAACTAGTGTTGAAACTATATTTACCAAATGGTTATTAAACTATCCAAATATCCAAGAAGATATCGATAGTGATGATTTCTTAAAAGAACATGAGTTTCATATTAAAGAGATTATCGAACATGCAAGTCATAATTTAGATGAAAAAACTGAAACTCTTTTAGCTAGACTTAGACAAAATGGTTCTAGCGCTTGGTCTACTTTACAATCGTTATTAACTTCAACTATGGCTGTTGATTATAATGGTAAAGAGATTACTCTATCAGAAGTAAGAAACTTAGCTAATGATAAAGATCAAAAGGTAAGAAAAGATGCATATAATGCTGAAATCAAGGCTTATGCAAAAATAGAGAAATCAATTGCTTATTCTTTGAACTCAATCAAAGGAGAAGTGAATGTTATATCAAGAGAAAGAGGATATGATTCACCTCTAGCACAAAGTTTGTCAAATAGTAGAATGCAACAAGCTACTTTAGATGCAATGCAAAAAGCTTGTCTTGAATACATGGAAGTATTTAGAAAATATCTTAAAAGAAAAGCTAAATTACTAGGTTATAAATCAGGATTGCCTTTCTATGATCTATTTGCTCCAATCGGAGAAAGCAATAAAACATTTACAATTCCTGAAGCAAATAAATATATTCTTAAGAATTTTAGAACTTTCTCTGAAGACTTATATTTAATGGCCAAAAAAGCTTTTGAGAATAATTGGGTAGATTATTTACCAAGAAAAGGTAAACTTGGTGGAGCTTTCTGTGCTAATATTCCTGCGATTAAAGAAAGTAGAATTTTGACTAACTTTACAGGTGCTTTTGGTGATATGATTACATTAAGTCATGAGTTAGGACATGCTTTCCATGGAGAGTCAATTTTCAAAGAAACACAATTAAATAGTAACTACACAATGCCTGTAGCTGAAACAGCTTCAACATTCTGTGAAACTATTGTTAATAAAGCAGCTTTAAATGATGCAACTACTGATGAAGAAAGAATCTTTTTATTAGAATCATCAATTCAAGATTATACTCAAGTTGTAGTTGATATTATGTCTAGATTTATCTTTGAAAAATCTGTATTCGACGGAAGATTAACAACTGTATTCGATCAAAACGAATTAAAAGAATTAATGATTAAAGCTCAAAAGGAAACATATGGTGACGGTTTAGATGAAAATTTCCTTCATCCTTACATGTGGATATGTAAATCACATTACTATTCTGGAGGATTAAGTTATTATAACTTCCCATATACTTTTGGACTTTTATTCGCAAAAGGTTTATATGCAAAATACTTAGAAGATAAAGAATCATTTGTAGGAATGTATGACAATCTATTACGTTCTACTGGTAAGATGATGGTTGAAGATGCTGCTATGTTAGCTGGCATAGACGTAACTAAAAAAGCCTTCTGGGTAAGTTCTTTAGAACTATTAAAACAAGACATTGAACAATTTTTAAAACTAACAGAGTAATCTGTTGGTTTTTTTTCCAATAAAACTCGTGTTTCGCTTGTTTATACTAGTGAAAAGCAATAAGGAGGAATTATATATGAAAGGAATTAGAAAGTTTTTAGCAATAGTTTTACTTGGGTTACTATCTTTTTCGATTATAGGTTGTAATCAAGAAACTATTGATATTACAGGGGATAATGTAGGTTCTTTTAAATCTTATGATCAATTAAAAGAATACTTGGAAGAAAATATGGACAGTGGCAGAAATGTATACTACTTGAATGGTGGATTAGAAAGTTCTGAAGACTCAGTTACTATGGACTCACAAACATCACAAAATACTGAAGAAAGAGATTTTTCAAAAACGAATGATCAAGTAGAAGGTGTTTCTGAAGCGGATAAGATTCTTACTGATGGATACAAAATATATATTGTATCTGGTAGCAAGTTTTTCATAGTCGACGCAGATACATTGGAAATTGATTATACTTTAGAATTAGAAAACGGGTATATGAGTGAAATGTATTTATACGAAGGAAAAGTAGTGCTAATTTCACGTGAGTATACATATACTGAATCAATTTGTACTTATTCAGAAGTCTTTTATGATGATAGCTATAATGATGAAGGTTCAGATGTTTCTAATGGCTCAGATGAAACTACTACTTGGATAGATGAAGCAGACGATACAGCTTTGACGGAAGAACAATCTACAGAAATCAGAACATATATTTGTTATGATTACTCATATGGAACTAAGATTACAGTTTTAGATGTAGAAGATTCAAGTGACGTATCAGTTGCTCGTGAATTATATTTCGATTCATCATATATTATTGATTCAAGAATGATTGATGAACAACTATATTTAATTCTTAATAATTATATGTATAATTACGGATTTGATGAAGAAGAATTCGTACCTCAATATATAGATTCAGTTGTATCTGATGAATTAATGCTTTTACCAGCAAATAGGATATTCTTTATGCCTAACCAAGGTAATAGTTACAGTTTCTTAACATTAGTATCATTTGATGTTACTGATAATAAAGAAGCGAATGTCAAAGCTTACTTAGGATCATCTTGGCAAATATATATGAGCCTTAACAATTTATATACAGTAATTCAAAAATGGGAATACCTTGAGGATGAAGGTTTATATGACTATCAAACATTTGTTATGAGATTTGAAATAGTGAATGGTGAATTAGTTTATAAAGCAATGGGTGAAATAGAAGGATACCCACTGAACCAATTCTCAATGGATGAATATGATGGTGTATTTAGAATTGCAACAACTGGATATTCATACGGAGAAGATGAATGGCATATAGATAATTTTGTTTTCCTATTAGACGCAACTACAGAAAATGAAATGGAACAAATATCGGTATTAAACGGAATAGGTAAACCTAATGAAAGAATCTATTCAGCTAGATTCTCTGGTGATACAGCTTATATAGTTACTTTTGAACAAATTGATCCATTGTATAAACTTGATTTATCAAATCCAGAAAATCCAGTAATTGTTGGAGAATTAGAAGAAGAAGGGGTAAGTGATTATCTACATGAAATAACTGACAACTTAATGATTGGTATTGGACGCCAAGCAGTACAGCAAGGTGATTGGACAAATTTCACCGGTGTAAAAGTAGCCTTATACGACACTACTGGTGATATAGTAGAAAACTTGGAAACATATTTAGTAGAGGGAGAATATTCTTATACTAATGTTATGTGGGATCATAAAGCATTCTTATCATTTACACCAAGTGGAGCTGACTTTACATATGTTGGTGTTCCTATCTATGAATATTATGAAGACTATTATGGTTATTCACAAAGTATGTATTTATTTAAGGTTTATCATAGTGGTGATTTAGAACTAATTACAAAATTAACCCACATGGTAGAGGAAACAGAAGGATATTATAGATACTTTGATTCGATTGAAAGGGCCGTAATTATAGATAATTATGTATATACCGTTTCATATTCAAGTATTATGATGTTTGATATGGATAATAATTTTAATAAAGTAGAAGAAACAGAATTGAATCCTGCTTATTATGATTATTGGGGATATCCTGAGGCAGTAGATGGCGAAGTAATGGTTGATTAGTAAATATGTTACATAAAATGTAAAACAGTTTTTCACTTTTGTGAAAAACTGTTTTTTCTTTATTCCTTATTGGTCAGATATGACCTTATTTTATCTTGTTATATAGAATTATGGTTTTGTTTATGGTATGTTAAAATTAACAGTTATATCTACTTAGTATATATATAAACTAAAAATAAATATCAAAAAAAAGGAGCGAAGAAAATGAAACGAAAATTTTTTGCAGTATTATTATTGCTATTTGCTAGTTTTCTGCTGACGGGTTGCGATTTGTTCGGTGGTGCAGATGAAACAACAACTACAACGGTAACAACTACCACTTCATCTACTACTACAACTACAACTACAACTACGACTGCGGCAGCAACAACAACCTTACCAGACGAAACTTACTTTACAGTAACTTTCTATAATGGTGATGGATCAGTGCTAATTACTCAAAATGTGCTGGAGGGTACGGCGGCAACAACACCTGCTGCTAATCCGTTCAAGGCACCGGATGCACAATATACTTACACATTCAGTCACTGGAATCAAAGTTATACCAATGTGACTGCGAACATGCAAATCAATCCTGTGTTTACAAATGTGGTAAATAATTATACGGTGACCTTCTACAATGAAGACAATAGTGTTCTAGTAACACGAACTGTTCCTTATGGAGGCACAGCTACTAGTCCGACTACCTCACCTGTAAAACCAGATGATGGGACAGATACATATACATTTACTGGATGGGATAAACCATTTAATAATATTATTGGTAATTTAGATGTTTACCCTCTTTTTAGTGATTCATTTAATGAAACTTTATTGGCCGAAATGGTTAATGATTTGTTTAATCCAGATGATGTAGATGATGAAATATTGAATTTATTAGCTGTTACTGGAGTTGCTTCTGAAGAAGAATTATACACAATGCTAACAAATGGTATGGTGTTATTCGAAGAACTTCAAACAGTGGAATCAGCAGCTGAAATGCAAACTTGGTATGCACACACTAAGACACTAGGATTTAATAAAAATGTTTTAGTTACAATGCTTTATAATGCCATGAGTCAAGGTATGACAAATGACCTTAGTAATACATTAGAAGATATGACATACTACACAGCTGAACTTTCTGCTAAAACACAAATGTTATTAGATTACAATACACAGTTGCTTGCATTTGATGCAGAAGTTGCAGATTATTGTTTAACTGGAGTAGACACATTATTAAGTGTTGAATGCCAAGGATATTGGGGCAAATTAAAGGAAAAATTAGAAGCTGAAACAAATTTCTTTAATGAATTGAATCTTGTTTCTTATGAAAATTCTGATTTCAATTTGTCAGTTTGGAATGACCTTCAAGATTTACAATATAATTTCCTTGAGGCTTCAGAATTTTCAGCTGATCCCGATGAGATTACTACAGCTCAAAATAATCTAAATGCATATATTGAAAACTTATCAACTGCGGAGGAAATGATGTATAATTCCTTATTGACATTTTATGTTGATTACGTGGAAAAGGAAATGGCTTTAGGATATCCAAATTATTCTAACTTAGATGTTCTTGATTTAAGTGGAACTCAAAATGTTAGAGAACATTTGGAAGAATTGTTCTATGGTAACAGTCAAGATTATGTTGAAGGCGATACTTACTATAATGGTTACGCCGGATATATTCACATGATACCAAACGTTGAATGGTCAATTCAATATATTTCAGATGAATTAGAAAGAACTGTAGAGCTATATGATGAATTATTAGTTACAGTTGGTTTTGTAACTGATCCATTATACGAACAAAATATGAAAGACCTTATAGAAACTTTATATGATGGTCTTGATGCGGTGATTTTAGAAATGGATCAAGAAATGTTTGATATGGTTATGGATTTGGTTTTGGGACAATTTATTGATCCAGATTCTAATGCAAGATCAATTGGACAAGAAATCAGTCTGTTAGATATATATACACCTGAAAAAATTGCTATGATAGCCAGCAAACTTAATATTGTGTTAACGGCTTTCTACAACACATTAGATCAAACTGATTATGACAATATTAAAGTTTTATTGTTAGGATATTTAGATGATACCTTTGAAGCTGATGGTATGACACCTTCTGAAAGAACTGCTTATTTAGCAGTAATTGGAACAACTTATGATAAATACGTTATTCACTTCCAATTTATAGTTGGTGAATTACAAAGCTTCCTAGGAAGTTTAGATGAACCTAAGATAACAGCTGTTATGGAATTAATTCCAAATGAAATGGATATGGAAATAATGACCGATATTGATATTGCTATTCTTGCATCTCAAGCAATAGATATATTATTTGGTGATGATTCATTTGATGTTTCAGGAATTCTTCAAATTATGGCTGAAGGATACTTTGATGTAACTACTGAATTAAATCCTATCCCTGCTGATGTAGCAATTGTTCAAGCTGCTATAGATGTATTTATGATAGATACATTTGCATTAGTTGATATTGTTAAAGATTTAAATCCAACTTATGTAAGTGAAGCAAATGTAGAACAAATTCTTGAATTAATTGGTAGAGCAGAAGCAATTACTACATGGTTTACAGATGGATTCGAATCTGTCTTAGATACACCAATATATTACAATGATGACATGTTTGATGATTTTGTATGGCAATTTTTAGATGCAGACGATCCATCAGTGATGTTAACTATGTTTATGGATGCATTTGGTACAGCTGATACAGAAGCAACATATTATAGAGTTAGATCATTATTCCAATATGCAATTGGAATATTGAATATTCGATCATTCGAAGGAATTCAAGAATGGGTTGGTGGCATAGATACATTTGGGCACACTCAAGCTGAATGGGTTGATTATTTAGTTAACATTCTTAAATATGTTACCGAAGAGAACCGTGATGGGGATCAAGGTTATGATCAACAAATGACATACTTATTAAGTCAGATAACTGATTATGAAAATATGATTGATGAGGCCCTTGCTCAAATGACTGATATTGATGCAAATGCTGCAAATGAAATTTCTTTACTTGATCCATCATTACAGGCAGATGCTACATTATTCTGGGAGGCTTCAAAACAAAACATGCTTAATTATGAAGCTTATTCGGGAACTGATTGGAACTTACAATATGAATTAGATTATATGTATATAACAGAATTGCAAGGTATTATTGTAGATTTATATGAATCAATGAATCCTTATGATGCTGGACAAAATGCTATTGTAATGGCTAATTATGATGCTTTCTTTATTGCTCATGCAGATTATGATTATCTTGGTGATTTAATAGAACAATATAAAGATGATTATTATGCTTATTACGCATATGACCTAGAAACCTATCAACCAATATTAACTATTATTCAAGCAGAACCAGCATACTCTAGTTTAGAATCTTACATAACTAATGAGGTATCTTCATATGCTTATAACGCATCTGATACTATATATTATCAAGAAGAAATCAATTTGATTAATGAAAGCATAACTGATTTAGAAGAGAGCTTGTGGTTTATAAATGTAATTTACGATCTAGTGAATGATCCTACAAATGAACCACTAACAGAAGAAGCGATAAATATTGTTATGGATGATTTCCAAAATATGATTGCTTTAATGCCAGTAGATTCATTTGAACTTATTGAAAGAATATTTGAAATGATGACAACAACGGATAACTATTTACAAATAGATACAGAATCTGATCATTTTGATGACTCTGAGAAATTCGAAATTCCATTTACTGCGGAAGAAATATACGCACTTACACAAGATTTATCTGCTTTCTTGAAATTGAGATTACAAACAATTGATTCAACGGAAATGATTGCTTTAGAAAATTACGTATTAATAGTGATTACTGAGTATGTATCCGATCAAGGTTTGGTTCCATTAGATGAAGCGGCTGAAATAACTAGACTTAACACATTAGTGTTGAAATATTTAGGCTTAGCAGACGAAACGTTAGATGAATTAACAGCTTTATTGGATGGATTATCAGTTGAAGGTATTCAAGCATTAATGGATTACATTATGATAATGTCTGAAGGCGGAATGAATATTTATGAACAAGTCATTAGAGGCGCACAAGTTTTCGATGAATTACTTGACCCTACAATGGTGGATTTAACAGTAATCACGGGTATATTAAATGAATTATATTTCGATATGGAAATTGAAACATACTTACCTAGTGATTTATCAGATGTACAAACTGCTTGGGCAGCTCATGTTCTTGATGTGGAAGCATTAATTGCGTCGGTTGCGGTTATGAATCCTGAAATGATGGATCCAGCAGACTTCCCTACATTATTTGAATTACAACAAAAAGTAATGTATATGGGTTATCTATTTATGGATCCAGAAGATATATTAACAATACCTACATTTGCTTTTGATTATGAAATGTTAGCTAATATAGTTGGAGAAATGTTTAATGAAAATGATTCAACAGCTGTAGATGCAATTATACTTGATTTGTTAGATGTATTTAATTTAGGACCAACAGACTTTGAAGATTTATTCTATATCATATTAGGTGTTGGATCTGTAATTCAAGGAATGCCTGAAATTGAATCACCAACAGATGTTTTAAGAGCACTTGATGGAATTCTTTCATTGGGCTACACAAACGTTGAAATTGCTTCATTTGTTATGAACGGTGTAATGACATTCTTAGTGCCTCAACTTCCTGATATGTATGATACATCAGAATTAGAAGCTGAATTACTTGATATACAAGGTGAATTGGATAATGCAGTAATCAATTTAGATGCTGTAAACACCGACGTTTTAGTTGAAATAGCGTTAATGATAGATCCTTTTGCAATGACCAGTGCTCAAGAGCTTTGGGAAGCGTATAACCTAAGACATGAAGCCTATGCGATGTTTAATATAGTTTTAAATAATTATTCTGAGGATAATGAAATGTTCCAATGGGGGTTATGGGATGAAATTGCCGATGCTATTTATAATGATGACGGCACATACGTTGACTATCTGTTAATGGATATGGATTGGGAAGAAAAAGATATGTATCAAGAGTTGATAAATTTATACAATAACTATTTAAACCTAGAAGATCAACTTGAATGGAATTTTAGTGACTTTGCAAGTAACTACGGATACGTCATGACAGTATCAAACCCATCATATTCTATATTCGATTACTTGAATGATAATGCGGCGGGATTACAAGGATATTATATGGAAATAATATGGCGTGAGTTAGAAGTAGAAAGACTTGAAAGAAAAATTATAGAAATAGAAGACATGGCTTGGTTACCTCAAACATTAGAAATAATGTTTGCTGACCCTGCGAATGTTACTCTTTCAGAAGAAGCTCTAGTTATCTTGATTGATCAAGTAGATGCTTGGGCTGAAAATCCTGATACTGATTTTATTGATTCATTACCAATGATTTTAGAAAATGGATTAGAAAACTATAGCACTGCAGATTTATCTGCTGAATTATTGGAGGCTGGTGCATTTATCCAAGTATTATTTGGAACTGTTGATCTAGCTGATGAAGCTGTATTAGAAGCTTGGTTACTTGAAGCGGTTGATGCATTTGCAGAAACTCAAGAAACTGATCCTACTGAATTAGCTGCATTACAAACATACTTAGGAACTATGGTAACTGATAACTTCTCAGACTTCTTAGATATTCCTAGTCATATTGGAACTTTCTTATTGACTATGGATGAAGCTAAAACTCAAGCATTAATAGATCAACTTGTAGTTCTTAGTAAGATTGATGATTCTACTCCTGAAGGTGAATTAGCTATGGTAGTTACGATTGCCGGTATTCTTGATTTATTAGTTGGAGATGGATCATTAGATTATGATTCAATATATCATCCAATATTTGGAATTGTTTATGGTGTTAACGACATTATGGGGAATTATCTAGATGGTGATTTATTAATTCTAAGAGCATTTATTGATAACAAACTTGACAACATAGTTGCTCAAGCAGCTATAGTTGCACTAATTGATCCTGCTACAACAGATGTTGCTGAATTAGCAGCTATCCAATTATTGATGGAAATGGTAGAAAATTTAGGTGTTTATGCCGATATGTTATTTGACGGCGAACCAGCAGCTTTACTATTACCATAGGCAACTACTCACAAGTATATTTACATAAGATATAAAATTTAGGAGCTATTAATTTAGCTCCTTTTTTACGCAATAAATTAGATTATACATAATAGATATGTTATAATATTTTTTGTAAGAAAAAGAGGTATTAGTTATGATAGAATCATTAACAAATTCGAGAGTTAAATACGCGACTAAGTTAAAACAAAAAAAATACAGAACTGAAACGAATCAATTTTTAGTTGAAGGAGAGCATTTAGTTGAAGAATCCATTAAATCTGGTTTAGCTGAATATATCTTTACAACAGTTGAAAAACAATATGGGAAAGTACCATCTTATTTAGTTTCTCCAGAAGTATTTTTAAAACTTTCTGATTTAAATAATGCAGAGGGTGTTATAGCTGTATCGAATAAAAATACGAATCATGGGTTATCATCAAACATTCTTATTTTAGATGGTATACAAGATCCTGGTAATTTAGGAACTCTTATACGTTCAGCCGCAGCTTTTGGTTTTAAAACAATAATCTCAGAAAATTCAGTAGATTATTATAACGAAAAGGTGATAAGAAGTTCACAAGGCGCAGTATTCTATACAAACCTTTTTGAGAGAAGCCTTACCGAATTTATTCAAACTCATAAAGAATATACTTATTTTGGAACAAACGTTCTATCTGGAACGGATCTAAAAAAAGTAGATTTTCAAAAAGATAAAATAGCTATCATTTTAGGAAATGAAGGATCAGGTGTAAGAGAAGAAATCCAAAACTTATTAAATGTTAATATTCATATTCCAATGCTAAAAACAGAATCTTTAAATGTAGGGGTTGCAGGAGGAATATTAATGTATGAAGCATTTGAAGGGAGAAAGTAATATGGATTATATTTTTGAAGACAATAAAATCTATGCAAAACAAGAGAATAATCTTTTATTAGCGGAAGTTACTTTCCCAAAAAGAGATGATAAAAGAGTTAATTTAGATCACATATATGTAGACCAATCTTTAAGAGGTCAACAAATAGCATCTAAGCTTATGTTAATTGCATATGAGTATATAAAAGAGAAGGATTTAAAAATTATTGCAAAATGTCCATACGCGATAACTTGGTTCAAAAAACACGTTGAATATCAAGACATAGTTATCAACGTTAAAACCAAGAAGTAACGAGATTTTTATCTTGTCATTTTGAAACGCGTGTGCTATAATGTGTATGCATAAAGTAAAAGTGAGAGGGTCATTCCCTCTCTATTTTATTGCCAAGAGGTGAACAAATGGATTTAAGCAAATTAAAATTAGAACTTGAAGTGCTAATTAATGAAATAGGATATGACCTATATGATATTAAATACACTAAGAAATCAAAAAATAGCGTTCTAACAGTCTTTATTGACAAGTTAGAAGGTATTACTGTTAATGACTGTGTACTTGTCACAGAAAAAATAAACCCCTATATCGACGAATTAGACCCGATTAAGGAAGAGTATTTTTTAGAAGTATCATCCGCAGGAGCAGAAAAAGAACTTAGAAATCCTGTAGCCATTAAAAATGCCTTAGGTAAATTTGTTCATGTAGAAACTGATGATCAAAAAATAGAAGGTTACTTAGATAGTTTAAATGAAGATGAAATAGTTTTAAAAATTAAAAATAAAGTAATAAAAATAAATTATGGAGAAGTTAATCTTATTAGATTGGCTATCAAATTTTAGGAGAAGACAATGATTAGTAAGGATTTTTTTAAAGCTTTAGAAGTTTTGGCTGATGAAAGAAAAATTGAAAAAGAAAAAGTTTTAGAGATTTTCGGTAGAGGATTAATCAATGCTTATAAAAAAGCATATAATGGTAAAACCAATGTTGAAATAATCTTTAATGAAGAAAAGGCAGAAATTTTGTTAATAGCTAAATCTTTAGTAGTTGCGGAAATTAGTCTAGACGCAGAAGAAGGCTCACAAATACTATTAGATGATGCTAAAAAAATCAAAAAAACAGCACGTATTGGAGATACTATTGAACAAAAAGTTACACCAAAGAATTTTGGTAGATTAGCAGCTTCAAGTGCAAAACAAATATTAACTCAAGGATTGAAGCAATTAGAACGAGAAAGAAACTTCGAAATCTTCACTGATAAAACAGGGGAAATGATTATAGCTGAAGTAACTAGAGTGAATGATGAATTTGTTACTTTAAGTTTGGGCTATGATACAGAAACATCAATTCCTGCAAAAGATTTATTAAAGGAAGATGTTTTCTTGGGAAATCAAATTAGAGTTTATATTACAAAAGTTGAAGAAACTACTAAAGGACCTAAGGTTTATGTTTCAAGAACTGATAGAAACCTAGTTAAGAGACTAATGGAAAATGCAATTCCAGAACTTCAAAATGGAGTTATTGAAATTAGAGGATTATCTAGAGACGCTGGAGATAGATGTAAAGTATGTGTAGCTTCAAATAATCCAGAAGTCGACCCTGTTGGAGCTTGTCTTGGTAGAAACGGTTCTAGAATTAAAGATGTTATTGATAACTTAAATGGAGAAAAAATTGATATCTATAAATATAGTGATAATCCAAAAGAGTTAGTTTCAAACTCATTACAACCAGCAAGAACATTGTTAGTTCAAATAAATGAGATGTTAAAATCAGCTTTAGTTGTAGTACCTGATGATCAATTATCATTAGCAATTGGTAAAAAAGGTCAAAATGCTAGACTTGCTGTTCAATCTTGCGGATGGAAAATTGATATTAAATCAGCTTCAGATGCAAAAATTCAAGGAATTGAAGTAGAGGAATAAAATGAAAGATAAAAAAATACCTATGCGTAAATGCGTAGTTACTGGAGAAAGATTTGAAAAGAAAGATTTATTGCGTATTCTTAGAACACCGGATGGCGACGTAATTTATGATAAAACTGGTAGAGCTAATGGACGAGGTGCTTATCTGTCTAAATCAGTTAAAGCAATTGAAAAAGCTAAAAAAAGCAAGGTATTAAATAGACACTTAGAAACCGAAGTGCCAGATTCAGTATTTGAAGAATTAATGAAGGTTATAGCTAATGAATAATGTTTTAAATACTTTAGGACTTTGCAAAAGAGCTAACAAATTAATATCTGGTGAAGAAATAGTTTTAAATAGAGTAAAATTAAATAAAGTGTATATTGTATTTCTAGCTAGTGATGCTGGCAAGAATACAACAAAGAGAATGACTGATAAAACAACTTATTATAAAATAAGATTAGTGAATCAATTTTCTACAGATGAATTAAACAAAGCAATAGGAACAGAAAATCGTAAAGTCTTAGCGATTACAGACAGAAACTTTACGAATCTAATTATAAAAAAACTAGACATATAAACGAGGTGATTGGATGTCAAAATACATACCAAGAAAGAAACAAAGCGATAAGAAGAAACCTTCTCAAGTTGGTAACAAGCCTAATCAACTAAAAAAGAAGAGTCCAATTAAAAAAGAATTGCCAATTAAGAAAGATATTACTTTCAGAACTGGCATGTCAGTTGGAGAATTAGCAAAAGAAATGAGAAAACCAGCAGCAGAAATTATTAAAAAATTAATGTTTATGCGAATAATGTCTTCTCAAAATCAAGAGATAAGCAAAGAAAATGCTGAGCTTTTAGCAATGGAATTTGGATATGACTTCAAAGAAGAAGTTATTACTGATTTATCAAGATTTGAAGAAATCGAAGAAGCTGATGATCCAAAATCATTAGTTGAAAGACCAGCAGTAGTAACTATTATGGGACATGTTGACCATGGTAAAACAACACTACTAGATAACATAAGAGATTCACGTGTTGTTGCTTCTGAAGCAGGAGGTATTACTCAACATATTGGTGCATACCAAGTTAAAAGAGGCGGAAAAGCAATTACGTTTATTGATACACCAGGGCATGCTGCTTTCACTGAAATGCGAGCTAGAGGAGCTAGAATCACAGACTTAGTTGTCTTAGTTGTAGCTGCTGATGATGGGGTTATGCCTCAAACTCGTGAAGCGATAGACCATGCAAGAGCATCTGAATGTTCAATTATAGTAGCTGTAAATAAAATGGATAAAGCAGGGGCTAATCCTGATCGTGTTAAACAAGAATTAGCCGATCTTGGTTTACTTCCAGATGATTGGGGAGGAGAAACACCATTTTGTAATATATCAGCCTTAAAAGGTACAGGAGTGTCTGATTTACTAGATACTATTCAATTAGTAGCTGAAATGAGAGAATTAAAAGCTAATCCAAATAGAAAAGCTTCAGGTACAGTAATTGAAGCAAAACTTGATAAAGGTAGAGGCCCAGTTGCGACTATCTTAATTAATAATGGTACTCTTAGAAACACTGATGTATTTGTAGCAGGTACAGTCTATGGTAAAGTCAGAAAAATGACTGATGATCTAGGAAAAACTATAAAAGCAGCGATTCCAGGATCAGCTGTTGAAATTACTGGTTTACAAGAGGTTCCAAAAGCTGGTGATCCTTTCAAAGTATTTGACGATGAAAGAGTAGCTAAAAACGCTGCAAAAACTAGAGCTGATCGTGTGTTTGATGAAGAACATAAAGCAAAACAACCGTTAACACTTGAAGAATTCTTTAAGAAACAAGAAGGAAATCTTAAGGAAGTTCAACTAATTATTAAAGCTGATGTTCAAGGATCAATTGAAGCATTCAAGGGATCAATTGATAAAATTGATGTTGAAGGTGCTCAAATTGATATCGTAAGAACTGGTGTTGGTGCAGTTACTGATACAGATATATTATTAGCTGAAGCATCACAAGCGATTATTATCGGATTTGGTGTAGGTGTTCCTGCAAGCGTTAGAGGTTTAGCAAGTGAAAAAGGCGTTGAAATCAGAACTTACCGAGTAATCTATGAAGCATTAGATGATATCGAAGCTGCAATGAAAGGTAAGTTAGATCCTGTATACGAACAAAAAATAATCGGTGAACTTGAAGTAAGAGAAACATATAATGTAAGTAAAATTGGAACAATTGCCGGATGTAAAGTCACCAGCGGAGTTGTTCAAAAAGGTTCATTGATAAAATTAGTAAGAAATGGTATTATAATTTTAGAAGGTAAATTAGGAACGTTAAAACGTTTTAAAGATGATGTTAAAGAAGTACGTCAAGGATTTGAATGTGGTATTACACTAGAAAACTATAATGATATTAAAGTAGGAGATATTATTGAAATATCAGCAATGAAAGAGGTGTAAAAATGTCAAACGTTAAACATTTAGAAACAAATGTCCAAAGAGTATTAACGAAAATTTTGCGTCAAGAAGTTAAAGAAGACTTAGGCTTTTTGACAGTTACAGATGTAAAAATTACGAATGAGCTATCATACATGTATGTATATTACACAGTATTCGGTGCGGAAAAACAACGTGAAAAAACTAAACAAGCTTTAGACAGAGCCAATGGTTTTATTAAAAACAATATAGCACATAGAGTAAAAATGCGTAAAGTACCCGAACTTATTTTCAAGTATGATGAATCATATGAAAAAGGACAAAGAATAGACAATTTGATTAATAAAGTTAAGTAAAAAACTTCTTAAATGAAGTTTTTTCTTTTTTATATGGTGTAACTAATTAAAAAATCTTTTATTTAATTGCAAGTATTTTGTGCATTTGTTATAATCTGTATGATATGAATAAAATAATTGAGAAAAAAATTGAAAGATTACCGGAAAAACCGGGATCTTACCAAATGCTTGATAAAGCAGGAAAAATTATATATGTTGGAAAAGCCAAGAACTTAAAGAACAGAGTGAGTTCTTATTTTGTTGGTGTACATGATGGGAAAACTACAAGACTGGTAAAAAATATAGAAGACTTCAAATATATTATAACTAATTCTGAAAAAGAAGCTCTATTATTGGAATTAACTTTGATAAAGAATCACATGCCGAAGTATAATATCCAATTAACTGGGAACAATACATACCCCTATATAGAAGTTACAAATGAATTATATCCAAGGCTTAAGATAACTAGAAATGTAAAGAAGAACAAAAAAAACTGTTTTGGGCCATTTCCTGATGTTTCTTCAGCAAATCAAACTCTTCGAATACTCAACATTATTTTTCCATTTCGCAAATTTGAAAAGATGCCAAAAAAAGTTTGTTTATATTATTTTATTAAACAGTGTTTAGGACCATGTGAACACGATATTGATCCTCAAGTTTACAAAGAGATGAAAAAAGATGTTAGAAAATTTTTGTCTGGAAATACTAAAAAGTATATTGATGATTATAGATTAAAAATGGAGATCCATTCTGAACAATTAGAATTTGAAAAAGCAGCTGAATATAAATATTTAATAGAATCAATTCAAAGAACTACTGAGCAACAACAAGTTATATTCCCTGATAATAAGAATACAGACATCATTAATTTTATAACATACGATAATTATATGTCTGTTAATATTTTGTTTATACGTCAAGGTAGACTTCTTTTTTCCAAATCTAAAATTCTTTCATATTATTTAAACCCAGAAGAGGTTTTAATTCAGTATTTGGTTGAGTTATATGATAAAAACTTAAAACCAGATGAAATCCTTCTTCCTATTGGTTATGATTTTGATGTTTTCAAAGACATGTTTGGAGACATACTATTTTTTCCGCAAAGAGGAAAAAAACTTAGACTAATTGAGATGGCTTATAAGAATGCATCTCAGTATATGGAAAATAATCTAAATACATATTTAAACAAAGAAAACAAAACCATAACTGCTTTAACTGAATTAGAAGAATTACTAAAAATAGATTCTATTAGGAGAATTGATGCATTTGATAATTCGAATACAGCGGGTCAAGATTTAGTTTCAGCAATGGTAGTTTTTACAAACGGATTGCCAAACAAGAAACAATACAGAAAATATAAAATAAAAACTGTCACAAATAGTGATGATTATCATATGATGCAAGAAGTCTTATATAGACGTTATCAGAATATGATTATAGAAGAACTAGAAAAACCAGACCTAATTATTGTTGATGGTGGAATTCATCAACTTAGAGCTGGTAAAGATGTTCTTAAGAGTTTAAATTTAGATATTCCAATTATAGGTTTAAAGAAGAATCAGTATCATAAAACAGATTCAATTATTGATTGGAAAGAGGAAATATTTATATTGGATAGACGTTCTAATATCTATAAATTACTCTACAAGATTCAAGAAGAAGTTCATCGTTTTGCAATCAACTTTCATAGAAATGTATCAAGTAAATCAATCTATGCTTCTATATTAGATACAATTCCTAGGGTTGGTAAGGTAACAAAGGAAAAATTACTTAAGAAATATAGAAATCTTGAAAACATTAAAAAAGCGCCAAGAGAAGAGCTTGAAGCGCTTAAAATAACAGAAGAAGCAATTGATAATATATTTTTAGCTTTAAAGGATGTTAAAACCAAATAAAATTGTGATATAATAATTGTCGGTGAGTAGATGGAAAAAGTATACGGAATAATGCATGGCGTAGTCGAAGTGAAAAGACTTATTGCTATTAAACAAAACAAAAGAGTAAAATATTATTATATGAGTAAAGGCATGTTTAAAAATTTCATGATGTATTTTCAATATGGAATGTATGTTTTTATTACTGTAAATAAGAAACCAAGAATGTATCGTGGATATCTAGTTCAAAATATAGTTAGTATTGATAAGGTATTATCTCCAAACAAAAATAATCCTAAAGTGTATTATGATATTTCAATTATTAAAACAGGAGTTAAGTCACTTGTTAATAAGAATAGAAATAAACTTTTTATTGATTTTGAAATGAGCATGCCACCATATACAAATTATAAGAGTTTTCAATCAGAAATTATTCAAGTAGGGTACGTTTTAGTTGATAAACTAGGCAATGAAATTGAAAGATATTCTAGTTATATCAAACCAAAATTATTTCCTCAAATATCAAAAAGAACTGTAAAGTTTCTACATATTGAACAATGTAGTGTTTCTGGTGGAATTGATTATCTAGATTTTTACTATAAGTTTAGAAAATTAAATAACGAATATAGCCCAATGATATTTGTTTGGGGTAAAAATGATCAATTAGAATTAAATAAAATGAATAAAATACATCGAGTAAAGAAATTTAATCGAAATGTACAATTTGTTGATCTTTTGAATCTTCATAAAATTTATTATAGATTAAGAAATGATATTGGTTTATTTAATGCATATAACTTGTATTCAGATAAAGATTTAAGTACTCAAAAACATGATGCTTTGGAAGATGCAGCTGTTACAAAAGAGATATTTGTTAACTTCAAAAGAGTATGTAATAACTTTATGCAAGTTACTATAAAGAACTAAAAAAAGGATGGAAAAATTAAAGTGAACCCCGTTTAGTGGACACTTAAAAAAAAGAAGGCAAAGAAAGAATCAAGATGTTAGAAAACAGAGATGTTTACTAGCATCTTTTTTATATTAAATAGATTATGTTATATTTTAGATAAGGCTTTTAGATGAACGAAGTGAAGAAAAAAGCAAAATTGAGCCTTAAAGGAAAGGAATAAAACTATGGCAAAGAAAGGGCAAAAATTTAAAAAGGTACCGTTAGAAAAGAGATTAGAAGCTGTTAGAGAAAAGCTTGATGTAGGAAAGAGTTATTCATATTTAGGGAAGAAATATGGAGTGAGCTGGCACACAGTAAATTCTTGGATAAGAATATATAGACGAGATAGAGGATTGGATATTTTAGAAAAAGGTCGACCAAAAACAGATAAAAACGTTAGCTACAAAGAAAGATATGAAATCTTAAAAAAGTACCGGGATTACTTAAAGGAGGTCGATCAAGAGAAAAAATAGCTTTCATAACAAGATACAGTCGTAAATACCATATAGCAACTTTGTGTGAAGTGTTAGAAATAAGTAGATCTAACTATTATAGATATAGAAACACAGTGGACCCTGATTACCATGACTATTTAATAATCAAGAAAGTTTTCGATAAGTATAAGAAGACTTACGGATACAGAAGAATGACTGATGAACTAAGGGATGAATATGGGTGGATTGTTAACCACAAAAAAGTCCTTAGGATTATGAAAAAATATGATATAGTAGCTAAATATATAAAAGATATTAAAATAAATTATTCACAAAAATACATTGAGGAACAAGCTCAAAGAGACCAATTGAAACGCAACTTCAAACAAAGAGGATGGGTAACAGATATTACTTACTTATATATTAAACACAGAGGAAAGAGAGCTTATCTTAGTACAATACTAGATTTAGAATCAAGAAATTGGATTGCATATAAAATTAGTTATCAAAATGATAATAAACTAGTTATGGATACATTAAACGAAGCAATTTCGAAAGAAAAAGATCTGAATGGGCTCATACTCCACTCAGATCAAGGTTCTCAGTATCTTTCAACTGAATATAAAGTTATCTGCGAATCTAATGGTATTATTATCTCTCATTCACGGAAAGGTAACCCCTTAGATAACGCAGTTATAGAAAGTTTTCATTCTATATTAAAGAAAGAAACTCTCTACAATAATAATATCACATCTTTGAATGAATACATACAATTAGTCCGTGAATGGATGTGTTTTTATAATACTATTAGGCGTAGAAATCAAAAAAAGTA